>Ga0207655_1000996_pt1 | contig 28875 bp, 19 predicted proteins | sample KBSM44metaG_FD_184398 | JGI IMG/M metagenome (GOLD analysis project Ga0207655, IMG submission 184398) | Miscanthus rhizosphere microbial communities from Kellogg Biological Station, Michigan, USA - KBS M4-4 metaG (SPAdes) (version 2) | ecosystem: Host-associated > Plants > Roots > Rhizosphere >... | reverse complement strand
AGTAAACCGGGGCATTAAACCGGTGGTTGTAGAGAAATTCGGTGGAGCGGTAGTTCAGTCGGTTAGAATACCTGCCTGTCACGCAGGGGGTCGCGGGTTCGAGTCCCGTCCGTTCCGCCACTTATTAAGAGCCCTGAGCATTTGCTCAGGGCTTTTTCTTTTGTAAAAAACCTCATTATTGCTCATATCGCAAAAATCCTCTGCGCTTTCGACTCTTTTTCTCATCCCTTCTGCTCGTCATAATTGTCTGAATACACATATAAAGTAATTAAAGAGGAAGTTATGACAATCCCTGCATTTGGTTTAGGTACATTCCGTCTGAAAGACGATGTGGTAATCACCTCCGTGAAGACGGCACTTGAGCTTGGTTATCGGGCTATCGACACCGCCCAGATCTACGATAACGAGGCGGCTGTTGGTCAGGCGATTGCTGAAAGTGACGTGCCGCGCAGTGAATTGTTTATCACGACAAAAATCTGGATTGAAAACCTGAGCAAAGATGCGCTGATCCCAAGCCTGAAAGAGAGCCTGAACAAGCTGCGGACTGACTACGTCGATTTAACGCTGATTCACTGGCCATCACCTAATGATGCCGTTTCAGTCGAAGAGTTTATGCAGGCGTTGTTGGAAGCGAAAAATAGCGGGTTGACGCGTGAGATTGGGATTTCAAACTTCACTATCCCACTGATGGAAAAAGCCATCGCCGCGGTAGGGGCAGAAAATATCTCCACCAATCAGATTGAACTCTCACCGTATCTGCAAAACCGCCGCGTCGTAGAATGGGCCAAACAGCACGGTATCCATATCACGTCTTATATGACTTTGGCCTATGGCAAAGCGTTGAAAGATGAAGTTATTGCGAAAATTGCTGCGAAACATAACGCCACACCAGCGCAGGTTATTCTTGCATGGGCGATGGGAGAAGGATATGCGGTGATCCCATCCTCGACGAAACGTGAAAACCTGGCCAGCAACCTACAGGCACAGGCGCTTACCCTGGATGAGGCTGACCGAACTGCGATTGCGGCTCTGGAATGTAACGACCGCTTGGTCAGCCCTGAAGGTCTGGCACCAGACTGGGATTAATTCAACGTGGGGGCGTTCGCGCTCCCGTTTATTGCTTTGCGCTGTGTTTCGTGTTCACTCAGGAAATCAATAAATGCTCTGATGCGTGTGCTGACCGCCCGGTCACTGTAATACACAGCGCTGAATGGCATCTCCACCGGCAGCCGTTTATCTGCCAGCAGTTCGACAAACTCACCTCTGGCAATCTCCTTATCTACCATATAGTCAGACAGGCAGGCGATGCCATTCCCGCTCAGGCAGAGCTGTTTCAGCGTTTCGCCACTGTTCGATGAAATCCCCGATGTCACTTCATGCAATTGTCCGTCACAGCAGGCTAACGGCCACGTATTCAACGACGCCGGTTCTGTAAACCCAAGACATAAATGCTGCTTCAGATCGTCAACGGTTTCGGGCGTTCCGAAGCGCTCAAGATAGTCCGGCGAAGCAATAATTTTGCGATAGCTGGCAAATAGCGGTCGAGCGCGCAGGCTGGAATCCGTCAACGTACCTACCCGAATAGCCACGTCTACCTTGCGTTCAATGAGATTAATGAACGTTTCAGACGACACCAGCGACAACGTAATTTCTGGATAGCGCTCGCGAAACGGTTTAATCAGCGGCATCAGATAATGCAGGATAACCGGGGTCGCCGCATCAATGCGCAGCAGTCCGCGCGGCGTATGCCGAGTCTCCATCAACTCGTTTTCAGCCGCAGCCATCTCCTGCAAAACGCCCTGCATACGACGGAAATAGCGTTCCCCCTCTTCGGTCAAGCTGAGCTGGCGCGTGGTACGGTTGAGTAAACTCACACCAAGCTTCGATTCCAGTTTTTTAACGGCCCGACTGACCGCCGAATTGGCTTGGCCGAGTTGCTCTGCGGCGCGGCTGAAGCTGCCGCTTTCGACCACGGCAATAAAGATGGCGATTTCTTCTGATGTGGCTCTCATTGTTGCTCCAGCTGCAAAATTATATTGATATTTTGACCATTTTTGTTATTTAAACACTGGCGCATACTGCGTGTCATCTTAATCCTGATGATACGGAGTAAATTATGCCACTGGCGCTACTTCGCCCCGATGATGCAACACCTGGCGGGATTCTCATCCAGAGCGGATAGGCGTCTTCGCCTTCGGTAATGTGCCCGGTTTGCAGGTGTATGTCGTACAGAAAGCTGAGATTTACACTCCATCTGCCATCGATGTGGCTTCGGGTCTGAACATCGCCGCCTTCAACGTCGGGATTGCAATCGGGTCTGTCATTGGCGGCCAAACCGTTGAACATTATGGTCTGGCGCAAACACCCTGGATTGGCTCGGTGATCGTACTGGCTGCCTTCCTGTCAATCGGGGTCAGTGGCCGACTTGATAAGTCAGCCAAAGTTGCGCTTGGCTAAAGGGAGAGTCCTTATTTGCTTACAGTATGGTGCGCATCTTTCTGAAAAATAGCGTTGAAACTGTGAGCAATAGTCCCTATAACAGAAGAACCACACTGTGATGTCAGCGTGGTTTTTCTGTTATTGAGGTCAGAAATCTACCGTGCGAAAAAATACCTATGCCATGCGCTATGTTGCCGGACAACCGGCCGAGAGGATCTTACCTCCCGGTTCGTTCGCAACTATTGGTCAGGCATTGCCCGCCGGGGAGCCATTAAGTAGCGAAGCAAAAATTCGCGTCCTGGTATGGAACATTTTCAAACAGCAGCGTGCCGAATGGTTATCGGTGCTGAAGAATTTCGGCAAAGACGCGCATCTGGTTTTACTTCAGGAAGCACAAACGACGCCCGAACTGGTGCGGTTTGCCACCACCAATTATCTGGCAGCCGATCAGGTTCCTGCCTTTTTATTGCCACAGCACCCGTCGGGTGTCATGACCTTATCCTCGGCCCATCCCGTCTATTGCTGCCCGTTACGCGAGCGAGAACCGATTTTACGCCTGGCAAAGTCGGCGCTGGTGACGGTTTATCCCTTGCCGGACGCGCGTCTGCTGATGGTTGTGAATATCCACGCGGTCAATTTCAGCCTCGGCGTGGATGTCTACAGCAAACAATTATTGCCGATAGGCGATCAAATTGCGCATCACAGCGGCCCCATTATCATGGCAGGCGACTTCAATGCCTGGAGCCGTCCGCGAATGAATGCCCTTTACCGCTTCGCGCGCGAAATGTCGCTGCGTGAAGTCCGCTTTACCGACGATCAGCGGCGCCGTGCCTTTGGTCGCCCGCTCGATTTTGTGTTCTACCGTGGTTTGAATGTGCACGAAGCCTCAGTTTTGGTCACGCGCGCATCCGATCACAACCCACTACTAGTGGAATTCAGTCCCGGCAAACCTGAGCGATAAAAGGTAAGTCAGGTCTGCCGTGGGGCAGACCTGTGCACCTAAGGTGCTGCCCTTTTATCATTCATCCAACCGAAGGACAGCACAATGACAACACAATCTCACCACAATAACGTCGATAAACAGTTTGGCTCCCAGGCAAGCGCTTATTTAACCAGTGCCGTGCACGCAACCGGGCGTGATCTGCAACGCCTCGCAGAGCGACTGAGCGCCTTCCCGCAGGCAACGGTGCTGGATTTGGGCTGCGGGGCAGGGCATGCCAGCTTCGTTGCCGCCGCGCACGTGGCGCAGGTAACAGCTTACGATCTGTCGGCACAAATGCTTGATGTGGTGAAGCAGGCTGCCGTTGATAGAGGGCTGAATAACATTACGACATCGCAGGGGTACGCTGAGATTTTGCCCTTTGACGATGCCTCCTATGAGGTGGTGATCAGTCGCTATTCGGCTCACCATTGGCATGATGTCGGCCAGGCAATGCGGGAAATTAAACGTGTGCTGAAGCCGGGCGGCATCTTTATTCTTATGGATATCATGTCACCTGGCCACCCGCTGCGGGATATCTGGTTACAGACGGTAGAAGCGTTGCGCGATACTTCGCACGTACGAAATTACTCAAGCGGCGAATGGTTCTCGATGATCAATGACGCCGGATTAATTACCGACAGTTTGATTACCGATCGGTTGCCGCTGGAATACGGTTCCTGGGTAGCGCGGATGCGTACGCCAGAAGCGCTGTGCACTGCCATTCGGTTGTATCAGGAAAGTGCTTCCCTGGAAGTGAAGGACTATTTTGAATTACAGGCTGACGGATCGTTTACCAGCGATACCATCATGGCCGAAGCACATAAAGCAGCATAAATAAAAAAGGCACCGGGGGAATCGGTGCCTTTTTCGTTAAACAGAGTTATCAGGAATCGGGCCTGTCGTTGTTTTTAACATACAACGTCAGTTGATCGCCCGGCTTCAGGTTATCGGTATCGTCGTTCCAGCGCACAACATCTTTAATGTTGAGCCCATGACGTTTAGCGATACTCGACAACGAATCACCTTTGCGAACACGATAGGTAATGCTATCGCTGTTTTTCGCTAAGCGAGTCGGCTGAACCGCGGCAATTTCACCCGAGGCCAGGGACTCACGCAGCTGATCGGCATGTTTTTGCGGAACCATGACATACTTTGGTCCGCTGGCTCCAAGGGTAGAACCCTTAACGCCTGCATTAAACGCCTTCAGCTTGGTGACTGAAATACCGGCCATATCCGCCACCTGCTTCACGTCGACCGGGCTATCCAGACGAACACGAGCCAGGGCACGACTTTCATCTGCCGTCGGCAGTTGAACGCCATAGCGTTTGCTATTCTTGAGAATATCGCTCAATGCCAGCATCTTAGGCACGTAAATCTTCGTTTCCCGAGGCAAAGAGAGCGACCAGAAATCGGTAGGTTTCCCTCGCGATTTATTCGCTTTAATTGCCTTCATAACACGACCTTCGCCGCTGTTGTACGCTGCGACCGTTAACAACCAGTCGCCGTCAAACATCTTGTTCAGACGTTGCATCATGTCGAGTGCTGCTGTTGTAGAAGCAACAAGATCACGACGCGCGTCGTATGCGCGGGTCTGTTTTAAACCATAATTGCGCCCTGTGCTCGGAATGATCTGCCAGATGCCTGCGGCATTGGCGCCAGACGTTGCATGGGGGTCAAAAGCGCTCTCCACTATGGGTAGTAGTACCAGTTCCATAGGCATGTTACGTTTCTTAACTTGCCCTGCTATCCAGTACATATACGGCTCTGCCCGTAAAGTTACATCGTGGAGATAGCTCTTATTGCGTAAATACTTCTGTTTCTGTTCGCGAATCCGGCCATTATCCGGAATTCCCATCTTTAGCTCGTCGCCAATGAAAGCCCACAAGTCCTGATCCTGCGCATAGGATGTCCCATCGTCCATCCATCTCGCCTGGCTTGCAAACTTTCCTGCTTCCCCTTGACTAGCCGCCGAAAGGCTCTGCGCGTGCTGTTGTACATTACCATCTCGATTGGCCTGGCAACCCACCAGCAGGACAGAGGCGAGTAAAATCGCTCGTACCTTCATGTGTGTGGTCAATAGTTGCTTAAAAGACGACCAAGCATAACGGCGAAAATTTTAAAAGGCAACCCTGGTGGCTAGAAGTTATCTTTCTTTGAGCGTAACCAGGCAAATCGCAGCTCAGGTTGTTGCAAATTTGTTTCTTTGTTTATTTCTTTAATTAAATCAATGTCATCGGTGCGCATGAAAACATTATTACTGCGCTCTTTTTTCAGAGTTACGGGTAGTGTCTTTTGATTTTTCGCCCTTAACTCTTTAACTTCTTTGAAGTATTCATTTACGGCTCGATCATGAGGCAGAATGCTTACAGCAAACTTCATATTTTCTAATGTATATTCATGAGCGCAACACACGAGGCTATGCTCTGGAAGCTTGCTTAATTTTTTAAATGATTGATACATCTGATCTGCTGTGCCTTCAAACAGTCGGCCGCAGCCGCCGGAGAACAGCGTGTCGCCGGAGAACAAATAAGGATCGCTAAAGAAACAAACATGGCCGAGAGTGTGACCCGGCGTCGCAATTACAGAAAATTCGCATCCCAAAACATCGACAACATCACCTTCTTTGACGATATGAGTTGCCCCTTTATCTTGTGTTTCCTCTGGACCGTACACCACTAGACCCGGATATTTTTGCGTGAGTTCTTTCACGCCGCCAACATGATCGTGGTGGTGGTGCGTCAGCAAAATGGCCTGTGGGGCCCACTGATTTTTGTCGATTGCCGCGAGAACCGGTGCCGCTTCGCCCGGGTCGACAATCAAACATTGCCCGTCATCCTGACTCAGAACCCAGATGTAGTTGTCCTGAAACGCGGGAATACTGATAAGATTCATAAAATACCTCTCATAATGTCGCGGAAGGTTGTGATGAAACCGGCAAGGATACCTCTGACAGTTACGGCGCCAGGCCACTGGGCGGAAATGCCCTGGGGCGAATACTATCGTGAAGCGCTGGAACAACAGTTAAAGCCGTGGATGGCAAAACTTTATGGCTTTCATCTGCTTAAGATTGGCAACTTGAGCGCGGAAATCAATACCGATGCGTGCGCTATCTCCCACCAGGTCAACGTCTCGCTGGGCGGTGACCCCCTGCAGGTGATGGCCGATCCGCTGCATTTACCCTTTGCCGAAAAATCGGTTGATGCCTGCCTGTTGGCGCACACTTTGCCCTGGTGTCAGGATCCTCACCGCTTGCTGCGTGAGGCTGACCGCGTGCTGATCGACGATGGCTGGCTGATTTTGACAGCGTTCAACCCGCTTAGCCTGATGGGATTACGCAAAATGGTGCCGATTCTGCGCAATCGCATGCCTTATAATAGCCGGATGTTCAGCCTGACGCGCCAGCTCGACTGGTTGGGGCTGCTCAATTTTGAAGTGATGCACCACAGCCGGATCCAGGTGCTGCCCTGGACACGACAGGGGGGGCGAGTCCTGAGTACCCATTTGCCCGCCCTCGGCTGTTTACAGGTGATTGTTGCCCGAAAAAGAACGGTGCCGTTAACGCTCAATCCGATGCGGCAAAGCAAAGCCAAAAACCCATTGCGCCATGCGGTGGGTGCCACCCGTCAATATCGAAAACCGCAGGATTAACTTTCCGGCTTGTAGCCCGTATCTTCCTGCGTCGGGCTCATCGCGGCGGCGCGGGCCAGTTCATCGCAGCGTTCGTTTTCTGGATGACCTGAGTGGCCTTTTACCCATTCCCACTGAATTTTATGCTGGCCAAGGGCGGCGTCGAGACGCTGCCACAGGTCGACATTCTTCACAGGCTTTTTGTCTGCCGTTTTCCAGCCGCGTTTTTTCCAGTTATGGATCCACTGGGTGATGCCCTGACGGACGTACTGGCTATCGGTACTGAGCACCACTTCACAATGTTCCTTCAGCGCTTCCAGCGCCACGATGGCGGCCATCAACTCCATGCGGTTGTTGGTGGTCAGGTAGTAGCCTTCGTTAAAGGTTTTTTCATTCTGACGATAGCGTAAAATCGCGCCGTAGCCGCCAGGTCCTGGGTTACCGAGGCAAGAACCGTCGGTGAAAATTTCTACCTGTTTAAGCATCTCTGGTAGACTTCCTGTAATTGAATTCGATATGTAAACGGTAAGTCTGACATAAATGAGCGACATGAGCACTGCAATTACCCGACAGATAGTCCTCGATACCGAAACCACCGGTATGAACCAGATTGGCGCGCATTACGAGGGACATAAGATCATCGAGATCGGAGCGGTCGAGGTGATCAACCGCCGTCTGACGGGTAATAACTTCCACGTTTACCTCAAGCCTGACCGGCTGGTGGACCCTGAAGCCTTCGGCGTTCACGGGATTGCCGATGAATTCCTGCTCGACAAACCGACCTTTGCCGACGTTGCCGATGAGTTTATCGACTATATCAAGGGCGCAGAACTCGTCATTCATAACGCATCGTTCGATATCGGCTTTATGGACTACGAATTTGCCAAGCTCAATCGCGGAATCGCTAAAACGAGCACCTTCTGCAAGGTGACCGATAGCCTGGCGCTGGCACGTAAAATGTTCCCCGGCAAGCGTAACAGCCTCGATGCGTTATGTTCGCGCTATGAGATAGACAACAGCAAGCGTACGCTGCACGGCGCATTACTCGATAGCCAAATCCTGGCCGACGTGTATCTGCTCATGACCGGTGGGCAAACAACCATGAAATTCGCGATGGAAGGCGACAGCAACCAGCGTGCCGGTGATACTGGAATCCAGCGCATTGTGCGTGCAGGCGGTCAATTACGCGTGGTTTCCGCCAGTGATGAAGAGCTGGCGGCCCATGAAACGCGGCTCGATCTGGTGCAAAAGAAAGGTGGAAGCTGCCTCTGGCGTGCCTGATATCGACAAAAGTGTGCGTAAAATCAGCGAGTTGTTGGTTTTTTCATCAAACGATTCAAAACATAACAAAAATCGTTGACGGGAATTCGGTGAGTACGTAATATTCGCCTCGTTCCCAAGGGAACAGTGGAGCGGTAGTTCAGTCGGTTAGAATACCTGCCTGTCACGCAGGGGGTCGCGGGTTCGAGTCCCGTCCGTTCCGCCACTATTCAGGGCCATGTTATTTATAACATGGCCCTTTTTCATGCCTGGAATTTGTGGCATGCCATCATTGTTCGGTTTGTATCGAGCCTGTTTGATGTTAGTCGAATTTTGTCATAATGACCTGGACTGATTAAAGAACAGGTTTTTAGTTGAATCTGATATATTACCAGCTCTCCATAACTCTATAATCTAAATTATTCAATATCTTGCGTCACGAAATGAATGTCCATTCATTTTTACGTAGCGTCTGATTTATTATGATGAATGTATCGTTTCATTATCTTGCGGCAATGTAGTCCGGGTGTCAGGGTTTTTAAAATGGGCGAATTTTAAAAGATAACATTGAGAAATTTAAATGCATAAGTTGGCGTGAGAAATGGCTTGTATAATAAATAGTTCGTTATTCATTTCAGCACGTCGAAATGAAACTCTGATTTATTGATTTTCCTCTATTAATTATTGTATGTATGTGGGTTTTTTCTCAGTGTCAGTGATGGAAGTATGAGAAACACTGCACAAGGTCACGAATGTATATTTAAAATGACAGAAAAGCGATTTTGGTTTCAGTCTGTGAGTATGGGGTGGTACTTTTTACCCTGGCGTCGGGATAATTATCGAAAGAAGCAATGCCTTGCCATCTGAAGACATGTATACAGAAGGGGAAGTATTCATCAAATAAGGGATGACAAGTATATGAAAGATGAAATAAATTTAAAATTACTCAAGACTATTCATACTATTGTGTCATGTGGTTCAGTAACTGAGGCCGCTCGCATACTCAATCAATCACCTGGGAATATCAGCTATCAACTGGCGAAAGCCCGTAAAATAGTGAATTCAGAGTTGTTCGTTAGGACCAAGCTAGGTATGAGTCCCTCACCTGCTGCTCTGGAGTTAAGCCAAAGATATCAGAAGTATATCGACATTTATTCAGCGTCTTTGGAGCCCGGTAGCCCATCATCCAGGGCGGTGATCAATGTGAATAGCTGGCCATTGCTTGAGATGATTTATTTGATGAATGCCTCGCTTGATCAAACATCACCGTTGCCTTTTCAGTATAAATTTCAGTCGTATGTCAATGATGTTGATAGTAGGGTCAGTGCTCTTAAAAGCTATCAGATCGATGTTGATATTGGCAGCAAATTACCCCCCGACAACAATGTGACGGCGATTAAGCTTTTCTCATCTGATGTGATAATTCTTGCGGGTAAGTTACCCGAAAATGGGACTCTCCAGTTGAGTCAACAGGAGTGGGAGTCCTCCAGACATGCCGTGTGGGCAGGATCGGTTGATTTCTACAGCGAGAACGTGGAAGGGGCGATTCGGGCGACAGATTTTATGCAATCCCGGAATGTAAAATTCATTTCCTCCAACATGGTAAATATGGCCTCAGTATGTGCTAAAAATGATTGTATTATGCTGGTACCCAGCCTTGTTGCCCCCATGTTGATGAAACTGTTTGCTCTTCATCAACTTTCACTCCCTGTTGGACTTAAGCTCAATTCAGATTGCTATCTGCACTTCCATGAGAAACTGACGCAAGAGCCTGAGCTTTTAGAATCGATTCGTGATGTTATTACCAGATTACAGGCAATGCTTTCTTCTGAATAACTCATGTTCATGGACTTGCAGTTTTCTTACCTGAAGTTGTCGAAGATGTGACGACCAGTGAAAAAATTTTTGGCCTATAGCGATTGATGTCTAATCCTGATGAGGAGTTGTCCATGGTTGATGTCGCTCTGTTGTCGGCTCACTTGTGCCACCAGGTTGAACGCCAACCCATGTAAATGCCAAGTCACTATATTGAGCCCCGATTAGTTGGGGCTATGATGACTTACGGCTTTCCCGTTTTTCTGAATACCCTTTTCAATTTTTTGCTGTTGTCAGTGCTGTCACGTTTCGCTAGTATAGCTGGCGTTGAAACACATAAAGCCGATTTAGCTCAGTAGGTAGAGCAACTGACTTGTAATCAGTAGGTCACCAGTTCGATTCCGGTAATCGGCACCAAATTATATTTACATGAGCGTTATGCTGATTGGGTTTCCTGTTGCATTCTCTTCCTCTCCGTTGAGACAATCAGTATAATGCTCAGCTGAATATTTATTTCCTATTATATAAAAGTCGGGGATATCATCGAGATATTCCTGGCTTTTTCTTTTTCCTCTCCCCATAACATTTGATATGACTAAATACGCATCGTGATAGCCGTGTCGAACCCTAGGTCATTTCTCTCTACTGAACCTATTGATAATAAAAAATGGCCGTAGCATCTGCGGCTACGGCCATTTAATTAATCATATTTAGTGACTGTCACTACCTTTCTAAAACGTTTAAATCGTGAGGTGAGGGTTAATTTACACCCAACCAGTCATTCAACAGGCCAGCATTGGCATAGCCAGTGAACATTGAACTGTAAGCATTAAAACGGGTAGTAACTTCACTGACCTGATTGTTGTAGTAGTCGCTTTCTGCGGTTAATACATCAAGCAGGGTGCGGGTGCTAAGTTGTCGCCACTGTTCGAAAAAGTCCTTACGTACCTGCCCGGTAGCCTGCACCAGACGGTGATACTGTTCTGCCTGGGACAGCATCGAGCGCATGGTATGCAGTGACGAACGGACTTTATTAGCGAGATCAATCTGTTGCTCAGTGATTTTCTCTTTCGCTTGTTCCGCACGTAATGCCGCAGCTTCTTCCTGCGCATTGGCCGCACCGCCACGGAAGATCCCCCAACTAACGTTCAGGTAGGTCTTCCATTCCTCTTCATATGCACCACTGTTGATAGGTACCGTCTTACTGACTACCCAGTTTAATTTCGGTAAATTACCTGCCTTTACCGCTTTTGCCTGCATCAATGCAGATTTTGCTTGGTTTCGGGCCTGCTCGATAGTGGGGTGGCGATTGATGGCCTTCAGTAATTTATCTGGATTATCGATTTTGATATTCCAGGCCGGATCCGTTGGTAGACCGTCAAAACGAGTTCTGCCTGTCAGTTTTTGCAGGGCAATTTGCGCATCTTTTATTTTAGACTCTGCATCATCGCGAGAGGTTTCTGCCTGTAACAGTCGAGCCTGTGCCTGGGTCAGTTCACTCACGCGGCCGGCATCCACTTTACTGATGTCACCAATCATACGAACGAGGCGATCCATGCGATCAACGTAGGCCTGACTGATTTGAAAAATCAGTTTCTGCTTGGCGAGCTCGGCCAACTCAGTACAAACCTGATAGGACGTATTTTCAAACTGGGCGCGATAATAGTTTTCTGCCGCCTTTGCCGTGAGCTCTTTACTTTGAATGTTCTTGCTGTTGTAACCCCAGTCAAACACTGGAGTCGTCATATTAACGGATACACCGTTGGTTAACTGCTCGTTGGGGACCTTTTCACCGGAGCCAAATTGAACCGGATTTGATTGTAGCCCGACATCGATTTGCGGCAAACGCGCCCCTTTTGCCTGGTCTGTATCGGCGTTGGCAGCGTAAAATCCAGCTTGCGCATCACGGAGTTGTGGCGTGTAGGCTTTGGCCGTCTGTACCATCTGAGCGAGATAGGCTTTTACGGATTGCAGACTTGCCTGATGCCCTTGCAGCGACGGCACACCATCCTCGGCTCCCGTATCGGCATCAGAGACCGAGTAATAGGCGCTGCCGGCGAATACCGATTTCGAGTCAGGCAGAGTGGCTTCCGCGCGAGCGCCTGCGCAATACACCATCCCCGTCACAGTCATAAGACTCAAAAACAACATATTAAATTCGTATTTGCTTTTCATCTTGCTTATCGTTCCCTGAATGCTTCACGTGCTTTGAAAATCGGCTTGAGGATGTAATCCTGAATGGTTTTTTCACCCGTGCGGATTTCTACCCGGGCAATCATTCCTGGAATTATCGGAAGCTCTTTTCCTTTAACATGCAGGGTGCTGGAATCGGTCAGTACCATCACCTGATAATAGGTATTATCCGGTCGGCCTTTTGCCTGCTTTTCTTCATCTTTTAATGTGCCTGGACTTATCTGTTGCACTGTCCCTTTCAGCCCACCGTAAATACTGAAGTCATAGGCGGTAATTTTGACCGTGGCCGGAAGGCCGGGATGCAAGAATGCAACGTCAGACGGTTTGATCTTCGCTTCCACCAGCAACTGATCTTCTAAAGGAACAATATTCATGATGTGTTCCCCGGGTTGGATAACACCGCCACGCGTATTGAATTTTATGTCTTTGATCGTTCCACGCACCGGTGCCTTAATGATGGTTCGGGTCAGAACATCTTTGCGTCCAATCAGTGTTTCTTTGGCCTGTGAAAGCTCCAGTTGCAAACTGGCTAACTGACTATTCGCATCTGCACGGAATTTGCTTTCCTTCTCAACAATTTGCGACAGCAGATCGGTGGCCTGTCGACGGGTCCTTAACAACTCAACTTGTGACATTAGGCCTTGCTGAACAAGAGGGCTCGACAGATTGACCTCTCGCATAGTGAGCGCGTAGCTTTGTCTGAGTGCTTTGATCCCCTCATCGAGGTCATGTTTACGGGTGTTGTAAGCATCCGTTTCGTTCTTGATAACATTGGGATCCGTTACCGATGCACTGAATTTTAGCGGCTGGCTATTTGCCTCAGCCATCAGGCGGTCTATCTGTGCTTGCAGACCCGTTACCTTAGAGAGTGTTTCCTTATAGTTTGAATCTGAACGGGTCGGATCCAGTTTTAAAAGTGTTTGGCCTTTTTCTACAATCTGGCCCTCACGTACATCCATTTCACCCAGGATGCCACCTTCAAGACTTTGGATAACCTGTTCACGGCTCTTCGAAATAATTTTGGCCTCACCCTGGGTAATCTCTTCTACACGGGCAAAGTGAGCCCAGATACAAGCCGAAATAAACAGAGCGCCGATCAGTTGTAGTACCAGTCTTGAGCGTGGCGTCTTTTGGGCCAGTAATGATGCCCTGACATCCTCCATAAAGACTGCATCATCCTTTGACAGTGTTTCCTCTTTGCGCTTTTTCTTTAGGTTCAGCATGGTTCTCCCTCCGTGGCTGGATTGCTTTCACTGCTGGCGATTTGTTTTGTCGTTGAGATGCTGACGCCGTTACTGCCTGTAGCAATGGTGGTGGATTTCTGCTCTGCAGGCTTGACGGAGGCCGGTTTAGCCTGTCTACCCTGCATTTTTGCGAGTACGACCTCTTTAGGCCCATCCATCACCAGTTTGCCGTCATCGATAACAATAATGCGGTCGACTAATGAAAGGAGAGAGGGACGATGGGTAACCACGATCATCGTTTGGTTGTCAGTTGCCTTTTTAAGATGAGCGATAAACTGGTTTTCAGTTTGCATATCCATGGAGCTGGTTGGTTCGTCCAGCAGCAATACCGCAGGGCGGGAGAGTAGGCTGCGAGCCAGCGCGACCAACTGACGTTGACCACCAGAGAGGCCATCGCCCATTTCACCAATGGGTAAGTTAATGCCAAGGGGGTGTTTTGCTGCCATTTGATCAAGGCCAGTCAATTTCAGTACTCGCAAAAACTCCTTTGCTGTGGCCGCCGGACTGCCGATGAGGATATTCTCGCGCAGAGAGCCGTAGAACAGACGTGACTCCTGGCTGACAAAGCCAACATGTTTGCGCCAGTCAATAGGGTCGATTTGCAAAACATCCAGACCATCTGCAAGTATCTGCCCGCCGGTTGCGGTGTAGAGTCGGGCCATCACACGCAGAAGCGTTGATTTTCCGCTGCCGATTTTGCCGAGGATAGCTATCCGCTCACCCGCTTTGATTTTGAAGCTGATATCTTTCAGCACAGGAACGGCAGGCTGCATTGGTGGCGCGGGATAAGCAAAGTTGATGCCTTTCAGATCAATATTGCCGCTGAGCTCAGGTGAGGGCAGATAATCAATGCGCTCATCGCGATCCACTGGCTTCTCCATTAGGCCATTTAACGACTCCATCGCTGCTTTTGCCTGCTGATAGCGTACCGCCAGGCCGACTATCTGACCCAATGGGGCGGTGGCACGGCTTGCGAGCATGACTGTACCGATGAGGGCACCTTGAGTCATGATGCCGTCACTAATGAGATACACCCCGACGATGACAATGAATACCGTCTGAATCTGCTGGAAAAAAGCAAAGCAACCGGTGGCAATTGAAGACAGACGGCGAGATTTCATGCTGGTATTTGACGCCAGGGCACTGAAGTTCTCCCAACGGCGCTGCATATGGGGTTCTCCACCCACCGCTTTCAGCGTTTCCATCCCTTCAATGGATTCAATCAGTACCCCTTGTTTCAGCGATGTCTCGCGGAGATTCTCCTTCATCGTTTTTGCTAATGGCCACTGAATAAGCACACTGACGGTGACAATAAGTGGCAGCAGTATCAGCGGAATAAATCCGAGGTAGCCGCCAATGGTGAAGATGACGCCGATGAAAAACAGGACGAAAGGAAGGTCAGCGATGGCCGAAAGCGTTGCCGAGGTGGCAAAATCACGCACCGACTCAAATTCCCTTAACTGGTTAGCAAAGGAACCGGACGAGGAAGGTTTATGTTCCATTTTAACGGCCAGCATTTTACGAAACAGGATGGTTCCGACGATTAAGTCGGCCTTCTTCCCTGCGACATCGATCAAATGGGCGCGAATGTAACGAGCGAACGCTTCAAACATCATGGCGGTCAACACACCTGCGGCGAGAGACCACAACGTCACAAACGCCTGGTTCGGAATCACCCGGTCATAAACGTTCATGGTGAAGAAGATACTGGCGAGGGTCAGAAAATTTATCAGTACCGTGCCGATAGCCGCGCTACGATAATAGCTGCGGTAGCGCCATAATGTGCCCAGCAGCCAATGCCCTTTGGGTTTCAGGTCTGGCTCTTCTACTCGATGATCTGCTTTGGGTCTGGGTTTGACCAGAATAGTGTAGCCCGAATAGATCTTTTGCATTTCTTCTGCGGAAAGAGAGACTGGCTCAGGGCTGATTTCCGGCAAAATAATGCTGTAGTATGTTTTGTTACTACCATCTTCACCTTTCACATTTTCCTTACTGAGGAAAATGCAGCCACCAGAGTTATTGCTTCGTAACAGAATTACCGGGGCGAGCTGCTCAGGAATTTCATAAAGCTCTCTGGCGACCAGACCCGTATTGAAGCCGGCATTCTGAAGTGCGATAAGTGACTGTGAAGAAGTCAGAAAGCGCGCTTTCGGGATACCTGCCATTAACGCTTCATTGGAAGCGCCGAGCTTATAATAGTCGCATATCCATGACACACTCATTAACAGCGTATCATCCACGATGATTTTATCTTCGGGATGCTCCATCTCTGTTTCATCCTTACTTGGTTTGTTGTCGTTCATTGCAAGTCAACGTCCATTTTTCATTAAGTAAAATTGAGTACTGACTGATTGTAAATTTAGCCAATGACTCTGCGTTGTAGAATAAATAAAGATACTGTTTCCCAATGCCTCAAGAATACACAAGAACGTATTTTAAAATTCTGTAATGCATTTTTTGATTAGTTATACTGTTGAGTATTTTTCTGTAAGTGATTGATTTTAATGAATTAATTCAATTGCATTTTTTTGGTCCGAGTGTTTTTTGTTTTTTGCAATGAGTGTAATTAGGGTAATAAGTTCGAATGTGCTGAATATGTTATTTGGGGTTGTAAAATAATGAGGGGAGGGGGAGAGAGGCAATCTTATGAGTGTCTCTCCTGGTTTTTGCCAGTATAGGATACTGAAGATAAACTTTAATCCGATTTCAATTGATGAGAATTCATCGCATGATAATGCGCGGAGCGTTAGTTTCGCGGCAGGATATTAAAATTAATCTTTGCTTTTAGAGATGAAGTAAAGAAGATTTTCGCAGTTCTCAAGATGATCGAGGAGATTGTGCAGTTCGTTAACAATGACCTGATCATTATCTTCCCAATGGCTTGACATCTCTGCCATCTTCCGGCGCATGGTATTTATAGTTCGGCAATGGCAAGATGCAAGCCATTTTTTGCTGGGCATAGGTCCTCCTGACCTTGTGAAAAAACCATAATTGCACCCCATTATTTTATGAATATAAAATAATCAGGGTGCAATAGAGTGTTTTCAATGAGTCATGCTGACAGTAGATGCAGTTACTTTAGATAACTACGAACAACAACGCGGCGGTCTGGTGAGTAGCAAGCGATCTTGTCCTGCTTTGATCGCAGGTCCTGGCAACCGGTTGCAACTGGTTCACTGCTGCCTGCCGTTGAGACGCTGATGCTGCTGGCAGAAATGCCATTTTCAACTAACAGGTCGCGAACAGTTTCGGCACGTTTTAAACCCAGAGCCTGGTTAGCCTTAACGGAGCCGATAGGGTCAGTATGACCAATGACGACAATTTTAGCGCCCTGTTTGCTGATGTCCTGAGCAATTTTGGATACACCTTCACGACCATCAGTTGTGATATCGCGTTCTGAGGACTTGCCGAACCCAAACATAATATCGCTGGCAAGATTGTAGTCTTTGAATGTGTAATGACATGCCGTCACTGAGGATGCGCGAGATAAAAGAATATCCTGCATACGAGTGCGCTGCAGTAAAGGCGTTGCTTCACCTTTAGAAAGCATGCTGCTTACGGTAGTAGAGTCTTTATCTGCTTGAATATAATATGTTTTACCACCCTCAACGTTGAGAGTGTTTCTCATATCCTGTTTCCCCTTATACAGAGGCGCATCGTCCAACCAGGCTGACAGTCGGTGTGAACCTGGTTTTACACAAAATGCCGTGTAGCTGCCAGGAATCAGGCTAGTCTGAAATTCACCATCGACATAAATATTCGCGTTGCCTTGCTTTTCCATGGCTGCATCTGGATGGAACCAAACGATTTGCGCCTGATCCTGAGAGACGTCAGCCACAGGTTGATAGGCAACCGAAAGGACATCGTTGGTTGCTGACATTGCCACAGGCGAACTGACCATCAGACCGCATGCCATTGAGAAAATGAGTGACTTCATTTTATTAGATAAATCGATCATCCTGAACTCCACCCCGGCCTGGTTACCGGGGGAAAATAAAAATATTAGAATGGTTCCCTGCCATCACGGCAGGGAATTCGTACTTAACCGTGCTGCAGTTCAACGCCATGCTGAACAAGCAACTCAAGCGATGAATCCTGCTGCTGGTAAACGTCATAATGGACGCCACCGGCAGTGACCTGACCATTTTCGTGCCAGTTCGAGGAATCAGCCTGAAGGGTGACATGACTGCCTTCTTCGCCGGTAATAGCAACCTGCTCTTTACCATCGGCAATGAAGATATCTTTGCCCGCTTCGGATAACAGTTGGTCGTAGGTTAAGGTCTCATGGCCCTGCACCTCGATGCTGTTATGATGAAGCTGTGATGCAGCTGCGACATCCAGGTCAGAAACGTCAGAGAATGCTGAGTAATCCAATGGCTGGGTATGGGTATCGATTGAATGGACATCTGATACGGTTGATGTGACATCATCGCCCCATTGCAGGTTGTCCACACGGGTAATAACGTTTGTACCTTGGCCATTGGTCATAACCATAGACATAGACGAAATAAACTCGCCCTCTGGCGCTGTCCAACTGAGGTTCACCACCTCTGAATCAGATGTTTCAACAGGGAAATCGAGCTGTTTAAGCAGACCACCGTCGGCATCATAGAAATTGACGACGCTGCCATAAAAGCTAGAGACGTTCACATCGAAGCTTACGGCAGTTGTCTGGCCGCCAAAATCAATATGCGTTTCTGAGCTGGCAACGAGCATCAACGCCCTCTCACCGAATCCATCAGGGCCAAAGTAATACATTCCCTTATCAGAGATTTCGGTGAACGAGTTGCTACCTTGACCGTCTGTCGGGCCGCTGACAAAAGTAACCGTCAGGCCATTGTCCAGGGTGAGGCTATCACCAACGGTATCAAACACATGCGTCGGAACGCTTTCGAAATTCTCGGAACCGGAAATAACAGGTACCGGCGGAACATCAATGGTGAAATTAATCGCGTCTGAAGCGGTGCTCTCATTACCCGCCTTATCTACCACGACACTGGAAAAACTGTGAGCGCCATCAGCCAGTGGCTTAGGTGGCGTGAAGGCCCAGGTTCCATCAGTATTGGCGGTAACTACACCAATCTGTTCACCATTGTCGGAGATAATGACCGTACTTCCTGCCTCAGCATTACCTGTGTAGGTCGGGGAAGCATCATCAGTGATGTCACCGTCGTTAATTTTACCCGTAGACTCGCCGAAATCGTCATACAGAATCAGGCTCGCCGCTGGATCTGGTGTGGTGGTATCGATGGTAATTGGGAAGTCAGTGGCAGGGCTGGTATTCCCGGCATCGTCAACAACCACAACGTCGATATCGTGGTCGCCTTCATCCAATGGATTTTCTGGTGTGAAGTTCCAGTCACCATTTTCGTCAACGATAACGGTGCCTATCTCTTCGCCACCATCGGTAATAATGACCTTCGAGCCAGGCTCTGCATCATCGCCACTGAATGTTGGAGTCGTGTCGTTAGTTGCACCACCATTATCAATAGGATTACCCGCGTCATCCGTTGCGATGACATCAGTTCCCGCTGGCGGGGTGGTATCAATAGTGACAGGGAGGTCGGTAGCCGGGCTGGTGTTGCCTGCTTCATCAACGACGACCACGCTAATGTCGTGAGCACCATCATCCAGTGGTTTTTCAGGCGTGAAGTTCCAGGCGCCATTATCGTCAACAACCGCAGTGCCTATCTCTTTGCCGCCGTCAGAGATAATAATTGTGCTACCCGGCTCTGCATTATCGCCACTGAACGTTGGCGTTGAGTCGGAAGTGGCACCACTATTATCAATGAGATTACCCGCATCATCGGTTGCGATAGCATCGGTTGCCGCTGGTGGAACGGTATCAATAGTAATAGGTAGATCGGTCGCTGGGCTGACGTTACCTGCTTCATCAACGACGACAACACTAATGTCGTGAGCACCATCGTCCAGTGGTTTTTCAGGCGTGAAGTTCCAGGCGCCATTATCGTCAACCGTCGCGGTGCCAATCTCTTTTCCGCCGTCAGAGATAATAATTGTGCTGCCCGGCTCTGCATTATTGCCGCTAAACGTTGGGGTGGCGTCATTCGTTGGCTGATCGGTAGTGATCGCTTTACCATTGTCGTCAGTGGCTGCAAGGTCAGAGGGACCCGGTGCAACGGTGTCGATTACCACATTGATATCATTAGACGGCTCGGATTCATTACCTTCAGAGTCGACGACAACAACGGAGAAATCATGCGCGCCATCGGCAATAGGTGAATCCGGGGTATAAGTCCATGAGCCATCTGCATTGGCTGTTGTTGAGCCAACCACCGCCCCGGTCTCATCCTTCACCATGACCGTATTGCCTGGTTCCACACCGCTTCCGCTAAACGTCGGGGTATTGTCATCCGTAACGCCATTGTTCTCGATAGCGCCAGTGATAGAACCTGCATTATCCGTAATTGCGTCGAGCGTGCCGGCGCTGACGGTTGAAGTACCATCGCCGCCGTTTCCGCCATTAGCATCATCGCCGCCGTTTCCGCCATTAGCATCATCACCGCCGTTTCCACCGTTGGCATCATCGCCGCCGCTGCCGCCGTTTCCACCATCAGCGTCATTACCGCCGCTGCCACCATTTGATGAATCACTGTGATGGCTATCGCCGCCACCGCCGCTATTGGCAATGGCAATGCCTCCGCCAACCAGAGCCAGAAGCCCCAATCCAGCCAGCGCCCACATTAAGTCAGGATTGCTGTCATCGGCAACGAGACCGTCAGCCAGCCCCGGAATGGCGTCATCACCCAAAGCGAGAGGTTCAGCGGCATCGGCTGGTAAAGCTGCACTCGGTTGTCCATTGGCAGTAACATATGAGTAATAAAGGCCATCCTCGCCTTTACCAACCAACTCACCATCATTGAGATAGTAGTTATGAATAATTACCTGTGGGTGATCCGTATCTGAGCCTTCAAAGCTCACATAAAGGTCATCACCCACACGTTTAGTGGTTAAGTTTTCAGGAGCTACGCCGGTTCCGTCCTCAGCAATTAAATACTTGCCATGGTCAAGTGCATCCAGTGTAACTGGGGTCTTTGCGTTATTTTGTAATTCGACGACCTTTGCGATTTTCTTGTCATCGATTACTACGATTTTTACTGCGTTACTCTCCACTTACGTACTCCTGTATGAGAATCAAAATAAGTTGACTCGGCTTACACTCTCTGGGTGCAATATAACGACTCCATTGGAGGTATGAGCGTGCTAATCAGTCGATATAAACGTGCTGCTATAGCCGCAGGCTTAATATCCCGAAGTCATGTAGTCGCCATTTTTCGTGAAATAAAATGAATCAGGCTGTCTTATGTAAAACTTAACTTTCGCCAATAGTATAGAGAATTACTTATCGGGCCTCATTAAATTGTTTTAAAAGTAAAAAATGACTATGTTGTTGATTGTTATGTGTTATTTCTATTTTTCTAAAATGGTGAATGTTCATTTCACGTAACTTGAATCTCGTATTTTCAGTTAAGTGAAATTGTCATTTTTATTTTTGTGTTGGTGGCTGGTGTTATCATATTTTTGGGTTTTGGTTTTTAAAGTGTTGAATTGTGAATTCAGTATTTTACATTTTAGTTTTTTTAAGTGTCGCAGTTTGGTGAGCAGTGAGTAATGAATATTAAGAAGCAGTTTATCCAGTTCGAAAAAACCAAACTGCGCTGATGATGCGGGTACAAAGGGCACTGTGTGTTCTCAAAGGAACAGAAGAATAAGCATTTTACTTATCAATGTATATCGCCGAAAAATAAGCGAAAAGCAAATGAAAATAGGCTACCAAACACAACAGGAAGGTAGAGATGTACTCAAAAGAATTTGATCTGAACTCATTGTTGATCCTAAATGCAGTAATTGAATGTGGCAGTGTAACCGCTGCTGCCAAGAAGATGGCGATGTCGCCATCATCGGTCACCTATGCAATTAACAAAATTCGGAAAACGACATCCAATCCCATCTTTACGCGTTCGAAAACGGGGATCACACCTACCACGCTTGCTTTAGAGCTGAACCAGCGCTATATCAAAGCAATTGCACTGATTAATGATGGGCTTGAACTCTCCTCAAAAGGCGAAGAGTCTGAAGTATTCAGGAATATAACAATCAGTACTTATACATTTTTTGAATACTGGTTTTGCTACTTTATCAATCAACAGCAAACTCAGCTCGACAGTCTTTGCTTGAATTTTGTGAAGTATCCTACATGTAAAGAGACGCGAATCTCAAAACTCAGAAATCATGAAGTGGATTTTGATATTGGTGGTCTCTTACCAAATGATGCCTCTATTGTGTCTCACAAACTCTGCTCTTCGCGGTTTAAAGCTATGGTCAGTATCAATCATTCGACGATTCGGGATAGTTTGTCGTATGAAGATTGGGTGAATAATAAACATGTTAAGTGGGTACAGAAACCGGATGAAACGTTAGTACAGGACGGAAATGCAAACCAGATAGAAGAATTACATACCAGGGATGTTATCTTGAAATCGGCCAGTTCGCTCAACTCACTTATGATTTGCTCCTCCTTTGATTACATTATGTTAGTTCCTGAATATATGGAGGAATTCCTTATTGAAGCACTGCCGGTGAAAATTTTTGATTTACCGTTTGAGACGACAATGACCTCGACACTTTATGTGCATTTTCATCGTTCGGCGAAAAGAAAATCTTTTGTAAGTGCGTGCCTGGATACACTAATTAATATGTTGCCAGAAAAGAAAAATTAGATTTAAGCGGAAGGTTTTTGACGTTTTTATCAATAGTATCCAAAAGTAGAAGGAGTCGCATTAACGACTCCTTCTACTTTTGTTATTATACTAATAAAGCTGCATCGTTCATGACTCAGTAACGAATTTAACCTTCAATTTCCCTTCTTTGTACTGGTCAATCATGAAAAACGGGAGTGACAACTGCCATTTTTTATCGTGAATATTGACCGTATATCGACGTACAAAATCATCAGATTCGAGTTCTATCAGGGCCGTACTACGACTTTGATCAGGGATTGTCAGTTCTCCAGCGATAGCTGAATAGGTAGCGTTGCTTCCAATATGAAAATTGGCATGCTGCCAACGAACAGAAGAATGAGGAGGGTAGTTTTTGGCATGATGGAACAGAAATATTTCATCATGATTGAGAATACTGTTCCTGACGGTAGGCCAAAGCGCTGCTCGTAGGAAATATTGGTCAGTGAAGCGGGCGGTACCGGTATAGCTGGCAACAAAAGCTTCTATAAGTTTTTGAACGGAAGGGAAAATGCCATTACAGCCTCCCCACATGCCGGCCAACAGCAGTTCAGTGTGCGTGAAATAGTCTCGCATATGATGGAACCAATAAGGAGAGCTAAGCCACTGCTGAACTGCAGCCGCTTCTTTTTCCGAAAAAAGTGAGTCGGCATCACGGACCAGGTAGCGTGTAACCTGATTATCATCAATAACCAGAAAGCGCCACAATGTAGCCGGGATGGTTTTTTCATTACTCATATCAACAAGTTGAACCCCGAGGCGTCTTAATTGCTCGAGAACTTCAACAGGGACAGAGCTGTCATGATAAACGCGGCAAGTCCAGTCGGGGTAAATTTCACTGCTTAATTCAGCATTTTTAATTAATGCTTCACAATATCTGGGGCTGGCACCATACAAACTAAATGAAATAATATTTTTTGATTTTTGCAATGGGTCGAAAGCAGGCGGTTGCACGGAAGGAAAAGGGTAAACAGGACCTTCACGATATGTCTGATCGGCAGCTTTCAAGGAGTAAGAGCCATAATATTGCAGCTCATCGTGTTTTCCCAACCAGCCACAGACTTCTGCCAAGCCGTCAATCCAATTACCGGCGAAATGGACCTTTTCCTTTTGTGCAAACATCGCACGGTAAATTTCGTAAGATCGCTGATATTCATGGGTCCGCATCAGTGTTAACGCATAATCACCCAATACTGATGGGTTTCCGGGCAAAATCGCTAACACGCCTTCACAGCACTGCCTGGCCCGGGGGAAATTATTGGCTGCCATTGCTGTTTTGAACTCTGTAGCAAGTTGCTCAAACTTTTTTAGTGATTTCCCATTTGGTTGTTTTTTTAATTTCTGTATTTTGTTTTTATGCATTTAGTACACCCCGAGCTTTTTTGTTAATTAGAAAATGGATTATATGTTATTACGTGAGTGCCGCGATTGCTAATTTCATTTCTTTTTTAAAAAATCTCTTTCTAAATATTGGTTGTAATTATGTTTTAGTATCAATGGTGATGTTTTAAGTAAGGGGTTGTGAGGCCGTAGGCGGGACCTTTGATTAAGACGCTATCCGCTGAATTGTTAGATCTCTAGAGTAGCTTTGGTATTCCAATGTTCACAACTAGCCTGATAAAGCCATGAACACACTTAAAGGAAGGACAAGGGAGGGAGAAGCATTTAGGTACGGAAGTATCTGGACGTAAAAACAACATAATTATGGTGGCAATAATATTGTCGTCATAACCGGAAATTTAAATGCGAAAAGGAGACTCCATGAGTCGATTTACACTGACAACCTCAGATGCTAAGCAGCAGTCTGTGGTATTTAACCTGCAAGAGCCGACGACAGTAGAAGATATTATTACACTCCCGGCGGGTCAAAGCGGCCTGTACATTCTGGGTGGCGTGAACGATTCTCAGGATATGGCTGGATTATCCCTGTCACGTCATGGCGATGAATTGCATATCCATACCGAGCAGGCGGTGATGCCGTCAGCGATTATCCAGGATTATTATTCAACGCCGGCTATGCTGACGGTTCCTGTGGAAAACAACCTGGTGATGGCGGTGTCCACAGAAAACGTTCAGGTTGATGCAGAACCTGTGGCTCTTGCCACTGTGACTGATACACCTAATGTGCCTTGGGCACCCGGTTTAATCGTCGTGGATAATGCCGTTGATGATAACGGTACCTCAATTGGTCAAGACGGAACCACTAACGACCTGACGCCTACCCTGCAAGGGCACGCTGAGCATGGTCACCAGTCCATACTGCTTATCTACGCAAACACCGTGCTTATCGGTTCAGTGCAAGTTGACGAGAATGATAACTGGACATTTACCCCGCCAGCTGATTTTGAAATGGATTCAAGCTACACCTTCCAGGTGCTGCTGAAGAACCCAGGCGGTAGCTCTATTATAATCGCTATGCCATTCACCATCTCGGAAACCAGTGAAGCGACAGCGCCAGACAATTTGCCACATCCGGGCGATACCGGGGATCTGGATATTATCGGCCTTGTGGATGACTTTGGTCTGCACCAGGGTACGGTTTCAGACAATGGTGTTACCGACGATCTGACGCCAACCATTGAAGGTACCGTACTGCACGGTGGTGGTCTGTATCTTCATATTTATGCGAATACCTTATATTTAGGCTCCACTAGAGTTGATGATAATGGCCATTGGTCGTTCGACGTTTCTGAACTGCCACCTGATTCCCAATTCACCATCCAGGCACTGTTTGTGAACCCAGGCGGTAGCGATACCTTTATTGGTTTACCTTTCGTCTTTAGCACTGGATTTGACTACAGCGCTCCTGTTATCACCAATGTCAGTGATGATTCGGGTATCTATACGGGCGAATTGGCTAGCGCGCACCCAACCGATGACACCACGCCAACCTTTACCGGTACTGCTGATGCCGGAGCCACCGTCAATATTTATGATGGTGACACATTGCTGGGTACCGCGGTTGCTTCCCCGGATGGTATCTGGACGTTTACGCCTCCTAAGCCGTTGTCTGGCGATGGTCAGCATCTTATCTCGGTAACAGCGACTGACGGCACAAACGAAACCGTGCCTTCCGATCAGTTTATTGTTGATCTGGATACCGTCTGTGGCACGCCGGTCATTGCGGGTATTACAGATGATCAGGGCGTTGAAACGGGTGATGTTGCCAACGGCGGCAAAACCGATGATATGCAGCCTCTGCTCCACGGTACGGGTGAAGCGGACAGTCTGATTACCATTTTCATGTATTCGGCAGCTGAAGATAAATCAGTTGTTATTGGCTCTGTTACAGTGGCCGCGGATGGTTCCTGGGAGTACCAGTTCACTCCCGAGCAGTCCCTGTCGATCGGTGAAAATGTGTTCCACATTACCGCGGTGGATGTCGCAGGCAACCAGGCTGCAGGCAGTGACTACACCGTTGTCGGTGTTGACACCAACCAGGATGACACCACTATCCCGGATGCGACCACTATCACAGTGACCGATAATGTCAAAGGCGGCGTAGTGGGGGCACTGGAAGAGGGTGGCCTCACCAACGATAGCCATGCTGTGATTTCCGGCCAGGCAACTGCGGGTGACAAAGTCATTATCTCCGATCACGGCGCAGAGATTGGCACTGCCATTGCGGGTGCTGATGGAAACTGGTCGTTCACGCCAAAAGATCCACTGGCTGACGGCGAACACGAGTTCACCGCTGTGGTGGTTAACCCGAACAATGGTGCTGAAAGTGCTGTTTCCCCTGCATTCGACATCACGGTAGATACCGTTGTCGCGCCTCCAGTGATCACTGTAGCTTTCGATGATGTCGGCGTTCAGACGGGTTACGTCGCCAACGGCGGCAAGACAGATGATACGACTATCACCTTTGAAGGTACCGGTGAGCCTAATGGCACCATCATTTTGTACCAGATTGGTTCACAAGGCAGGACCATCAGAATTGGTCAAGCGGATGTTGATAGTGAGGGCCACTGGACGTTTGAAAATAAGGACGGTATCCAAGGGCTCTATGTATTAGGAAATCATACTTTCTTTGCTGAGCAGTATGATGAAGCCGGTAACCGAAGCGGCAGAAGTGACTACTTCATCCTTAACAATGTAAGCGCGGACAAGGATGACACCTCCACGCCGGATGCATCGACCAGCCAGGTATTACTGGATGACGTAGGGAATATCACCGGGGCCATTCATGAAAATGATACGACCGATGATAACCTGCCAACGTTTGAAGGTGAGGCGGCTGCAGGCACGACGGTGTTCATTTCCGACAATGGTGCAGTGATTGGTTCTGCTCGTGTGGGTGAGGACGGTAAGTGGAGCTTCACCCCGGACAAACCGCTGGCTGATGGCCAACATAGCTTCAGCACCGTGGTTCGCAATCCAAACAATGGCAACGAAAGCCCGGCCTCCGATGCTATCAACTTCATCGTTGATACTGCGGTACCAGAAGTGGCGATTGTCAGCGTGGCGGATGATGTTGATCCGGTGACGGGTGACATTGCCAACAATGGCGCAACTAACGATGCAACGCCAACCCTGAACGGTACGGCAACCGCCGGTGCGCTGGTCAATATCTATGACAACAACGCCCTGATCGGTACTGCTATCGCGACGGCTGAGGGCAAATGGACATTCACCCCGAAAGATGCGCTGGCGGATGGTGAGCATGACTTCACCGCCACTGTCGTGACGGCAGCCGCGGGCGAAAGCGCCCAGACTGATGCCTGGGTGGTTAACATTGATACCTCTATTCCGGATCCGATTGACATTACCACTCCGGATAACCTGGTTGTGTTCGATGACATTCCGGCGATTACCGGTAACATCGACAACGGCGGCGTGACCAACGATGCGAACCCGGACTTCTCCGGTAAGAATCAGCATCCAGGTGACATCATCACCATTCTTGACCACGGTGTTGTCCTGGGCACAGCCGAGGTACAGGCAGACGGTACGTGGACGTTCACTCCGGATAAAGCGCTGGCAGAGGGCGAGCATGAAATCACGCTGACGGCAACGGATGCAGCGGGTAACGTGAGCGATGAATCTGCAGCGTTTGACTTCACCGTAGACACCGTTATCCCGGATGCCACTACGGGTGATGTGCTGAGTGATGATGTTGGACCGGTTACCGGAACTATCACCGACGGTACGACCACCGATGATAATCTGCCGACCTTCAACGGTCAGGGTGAACCGGGTACCACGGTCCAGATTCGTGATAACGGTGAGGTTATCGGGACTGCGGATGTCGGAGCAGACGGCACGTGGAACTTCACGCCGGAAACTCCACTGGCTGACGGTTCGCACAGCTTTGACACCGTGGTGGTGGATGGCGCAGGTAACGCAAGCACGGCCTCCGATGCTATCAACTTCATCGTTGATACTGCGGTACCAGAAGTGGCGATTGTCAGCGTGGCGGATGATGTTGATCCGGTGACGGGTGACATTGCCAACAACGGCGCAACCAACGATTCAATGCCAACTCTGAACGGTACGGCAACCGCCGGTGCGCTGGTCAATATCTATGACAACAACGCCCTGATCGGTACTGCTATCGCGACGGCTGAGGGCAAGTGGACGTTCACCCCGAAAGATGCGCTGGCGGATGGTGAGCATGACTTCACCGCCACTGTCGTGACCGCAGCCGCGGGCGAAAGCGCCCAGACTGATGCCTGGGTGGTTAACATTGATACCTCTATTCCGGATCCGATTGACATTACCACTCCGGATAACCTGGTTGTGTTCGATGACATTCAGGCGATTACCGGTAACATCGACAACGGCGGCGTGACCAACGATGCGAACCCGGACTTCTCCGGTAAGAATCAGCATCCAGGTGACATCATCACCATCCTTGACCACGGTGTTGCCCTGGGCACAGCCGAGGTACAGGCAGACGGTACGTGGACGTTCACTCCGGATAAAGCGCTGGCAGAGGGCGAGCATGAAATCACGCTGACGGCAACGGATGCAGCGGGTAACGTGAGCGATGAATCTGCTGCGTTTGACTTCACCGTAGACACCGTTATCCCGGATGCCACTACGGGTGATGTGCTGAGTGATGATGTTGGACCGATTACCGGAACTATCACCGACGGTACGATCACCGATGATAATCTGCCGACCTTCGACGGTCAGGGTGAACCGGGTACCACGGTCCAGATTCGTGATAACGGTGAGGTTATCGGGACTGCGGATGTCGGTGCAGACGGCACCTGGAACTTCACGCCGGAAACCCCACTGGCTGACGGTTCGCACAGCTTTGACACCGTGGTGGTGGATGGCGCAGGTAACGAAGGCACGGCCTCCGATGCCATCAACTTCATCGTTGATACTGCGGTACCAGAAGTGGCGATTGTCAGCGTGGCGGATGATGTTGATCCGGCGACGGGTGACATTGCCAACAACGGCGCAACTAACGATGCAACCCCAACCCTGAACGGTACGGCAACCGCCGGTGCGCTGGTCAATATCTATGACAACAACGCCCTGATCGGTACTGCTATCGCGACGGCTGAGGGCAAATGGACATTCACCCCGAAAGATGCGCTGGCGG
>Ga0207655_1000994_pt1 | contig 28906 bp, 27 predicted proteins | sample KBSM44metaG_FD_184398 | JGI IMG/M metagenome (GOLD analysis project Ga0207655, IMG submission 184398) | Miscanthus rhizosphere microbial communities from Kellogg Biological Station, Michigan, USA - KBS M4-4 metaG (SPAdes) (version 2) | ecosystem: Host-associated > Plants > Roots > Rhizosphere >... | reverse complement strand
CTGGCGCCATTGGCGGATCAAACTTCTCGATTTACGTCATCCTGGAATCGATTCTGTTTGTCATCGGTCTGACATTTACTATCCTGGCCATGGTGAATGAACAGATGCAGTCAGTCTTAAAGCATGCCTCAATGCACGATCCTCTGACCAGCGTCTGGAATCGTCGGGCTTTATTTAATGAAGCAGAGAAGATTGTGGCGCGATGCCGCCGTCAGAACCGACCTTTTAGCGCGATACTGTTCGATCTGGATCATTTTAAGAGCATTAATGATCGGTATGGTCATCAACAGGGCGACCAGATATTGATTCACTTTTGCGACATTGTCAGAGGGCTGATACCGGCTGAGGGTCGTTTTGCGCGACTGGGTGGAGAGGAGTTTGCGGCTATAATTCCGGCGGCGGCAACAGAGGCAGAGGCCTGGTGCGAGACGATTCGGCGGGAGGTCTGTGCGTCACAACCCAATTCAATTGCCTATTCGGTCAGCATTGGGTTTGCCACGGTCACACATCAGCAGCAGGGTTTTGACGATTTACTCGCACTGGCGGATAAAGCGCTCTATCACGCCAAGGCCAGCGGCCGGAACCGCATCGCGCAGCATCCGGTCACTGCTGGCATCAGTTAATGGTGAGAATTGTGCGACCGGCGACAACGTTTGTCATAGTGACGATGCCAGTAATAACGATCTTCAACCTTTTCACGACCACTCAGACCCGCCCCGACCAGCCACATCATTGCACCAACAAAGATGCCTAAGATTGCGCCCTGCGCCAGCGCATCTGGCAGATCAAGCGAGGGAAGCTGGTTCATAATTGAGAAACCCACGCCCAGCACCATTGTGACTAATCCCAGTACCATCAAGCTGTTACCCGCTACGCGGCAGTGTTGATGTTTCATGCTGCACCTCCATCCATATGAGTCAATAACCGCACACAATGTTAAGTGCCATAAGCTTAGGCAATGGGTGAAGATAACGTTGCGGACTGGATCACACATCAGCCATAAATAATTAACTGGCCCTGATTGCAGCCTGTTGATTTCGATAGAAAATGATTAATCACCGTCATGAACCATTTCGATGCTTGTACTTTGTCATCTCGCCCGTGGCGAAGTAAACTAACGCCCTTTCGCGATAACAGCAGGATAATCATTGTGAGCAGCATTAAACTGATTGTGGGCCTTGCCAATCCAGGCGCTGAATATGCCGCCACGCGCCACAATGCGGGTGCCTGGTATCTGGATTTACTGGCTGAGCGCCACAATCAGTCACTGAAAGAGGAAGGCAAATTCTATGGCTATACCGCGCGCCTGGCGATAGCCGGAGAGGATGTGCGCCTGCTGGTGCCGACCACCTTTATGAACCTGAGCGGGAAAGCCGTGGCGGCGATGGCGACCTTTTATCGCATCGCGCCAGAAGAGATCCTGGTGGCGCATGATGAACTCGATCTGCCACCCGGCGTGGCGAAGTTCAAGCAGGGCGGCGGGCATGGCGGCCATAACGGGCTGAAAGATATCATCAGCAAACTGGGCAACAACAACAATTTCCATCGGCTGCGCATCGGTATCGGACATCCCGGCGATCGCAACAAGGTGACCGGATTTGTGCTGGGCAAGCCGCCCGCCAGTGAGCAGAAGCTGATTGATGATGCCATTGATGAGGCGGCGCGCTGCACCGAACTGTGGCTGAAAGAGGATCGTATCAAGGCGATGAACCGGCTGCACGCCTTCAAGCCTGCTTAAACGCCCGAATCGTCGTGATTCCGTGTATAATGCGCGAAATTTTTCAATTCGTCTCCGACAGTCCGCCTTCTGGCGCACTGTCCATCCAGTTATAAAGGGTATCAAACCATGGGATTCAAATGCGGTATCGTGGGCCTGCCGAACGTCGGTAAATCCACTCTGTTTAACGCGCTGACTAAAGCGGGCATCGAAGCGGCTAACTTCCCCTTCTGCACCATTGAGCCAAACACGGGCGTGGTGCCGATGCCTGACCTGCGTCTCGACCAGCTTTCTGAGATTGTTAAGCCGCAGCGCGTGGTGCCGACTACCATGGAATTCGTCGATATCGCCGGTCTGGTAAAAGGCGCGTCAAAAGGTGAAGGCCTGGGCAACCAGTTCCTGACCAACATCCGTGAAACCGAAGCGATCGGCCACGTGGTGCGCTGCTTTGAAAACGACAACATCATCCACGTGGCGGGTAAAGTGAACCCGGCTGAAGATATTGATGTGATCAACACCGAGCTGGCGCTGTCCGATCTTGAAACCTGTGAACGTGCGATTCAGCGCGTGCAGAAGAAAGCCAAAGGCGGCGACAAAGATGCTAAGGCTGAGCTGGCTGCGCTGGAGAAGTGTCTGCCGCATCTTTCTGAAGCGGGCATGCTGCGTTCACTGAATCTGGATGAGGACGACAAAGCGGCAATCCGCTATCTGAGCTTCCTGACTCTGAAACCCACCATGTACATAGCTAACGTCAATGAAGATGGTTTCGAGAACAACCCGTACCTGGATCAGGTGCGCGCTATCGCCGAAGCGGAAGGTTCAGTCGTGGTGCCAGTGTGCGCCGCCGTTGAGTCGGACATTGCTGAGCTGGAAGATGAAGACCGTGACGAGTTCATGGCAGAGCTGGGACTGGAAGAGCCAGGCCTGAACCGCGTTATCCGCGCTGGTTACTCCCTGCTGAACCTGCAGACCTACTTCACCGCTGGCGTAAAAGAAGTGCGTGCATGGACTATCCCGGTTGGCGCGACGGCTCCGCAGGCTGCTGGTAAAATCCATACCGACTTCGAGAAAGGCTTTATCCGCGCCCAGACCATCGCGTTTGAAGATTTCATCGCTTATAAAGGCGAGCAAGGTGCTAAAGAAGCCGGCAAGATGCGTTCAGAAGGTAAAGAGTACATCGTGAAAGATGGCGATGTGATGAACTTCCTGTTCAACGTCTAAATAGCTTCTGTTGTTTCATGAGGTTTCACTGAATCTCATAATGATTGCAAAAACCTATAAAATCCACGCAGTTGTGTGGATTTTTCATTTCAGAATGTCTCACACAATCTCACTATAGCGCAGCTAAAAATGAGTACATTGATGAGTACATCCAGCTTCCATCTTTATTTAAGGTGAGTACAATAACGGTATAAGAAATAAACAAGGCCCCGTTATGCTCACTGATACGCAATGCCGCACTGCCAAGCCGAAAGAAAAACTCTATCGGCTCAATGATTTCAATGGTCTCTACCTCGAAGTGAAACCTAACGGCAAAAAGGCGTGGCGCTATCGGTTTAAACTCAACGGTAAATCCAGCATGTTTGCATTGGGCGAGTATCCAGCAGTAAAACTCGCCGAAGCACGAGAGAAATGCGAGCAAGCACGTAAGCAAGTCGCGGATGGAATTAGTCCGACACAGGCTCGTCAGTTAGATAAGATCCGTAAGATCAACGACGCATCCAACACCTTTGAGCTGATCGCCAAAGAGTGGTTGCAGATGAAAGACTGGGCAGAAATCACCAAAACGCGCCGACTGGATATGCTTGAACGTGTGGTTTTTCCCGCCATTGGCAAACTCCCTATCAGAGAGATCACCCCACACCACATTCTTAAAATTCTTCAGGAAACTGCTAAACGCGGAGCACCGACTGTTGCCGCTGAAGCCCGCCGCACCATTTCATCGGTTTTTGAACTGGCGGTAGCAACGCTCAGAGCCGACAGCGATCCAGTCTGGCCTGTCCGTAAGGCGCTTCCGGCGAATAAGACACAGCACAAACAGGCATTGAATCTACAGCAAATCGGGAAGCTTTTGAGCTGTTTTGACAACAGTCGCGGCTCATACCAGGTTAACTATTGCATGTGGCTAATGTGGTGGACGCTGGCACGCCCAGCCGAAGTCACTGAAGCAAAATGGGCCGAATTTGATCTTGATAACGCACTATGGACCATTCCGGCAGCGCGAATGAAAGCCCGCAGAGAACACGTTATTCCCCTACCCTCCCAAGCTGTTAAAATACTCAGAACACTACAGGAATTAACCGGGCATCGGCAGCATCTTTTTCCGGGCAGGGATAATCCACTAGGTCCAATGACATCGCACTCTCTTCGTCAGCTACTGAAAAGCCTGGGCTGGAGTGGTACTTATAGCCCACATGCAACCCGAACCACAGGCAGTACACGTTTGAACGAAATGGGTTATCGACCTGATGCTATCGAGGCACAACTTGCGCACGCAGATAGCAACAATGTTCGCCGCACATATAACCATGCGACCTATCTTGATGAACGTAAAGTGATGATGCAGGATTGGGCCGATAATATGGATAAATGGGTAGTTGAATTCAATTAGAACTTATTGCCCTTAGTTAACTCTACGAGAATGGGACTTCTTACTCAAGGTCCGCTTTGTGCCAGAAGCGGAACTTGCTTACATCGTGCAATGTTAGTTTGCCGGGAGCAGGTCAAATCAGCCAGTTCAAATGACGTTATCGATTGAGAATGGAATAATGATTACTTATCAGAATGCGATGGACAAGGCTTTGGATAACCTTAAAGGATTTGACATTCCAGTCGTTATTACACTTCATGGCCGATTCTCAGAAGGCTGGTTCTGGTGTTATCAATCGAGAGAGTATATGGAAACGGGTGAGTTTTCTGCTCAGTTGGCAGAAAATGTACCGTTCAAAATTGATAAAGATAATGGAGAAATTCACTCATTTGGAACTGGTTATCCGTTAGATAAATATTTGCAGGATTACGAACAACTAAAAAACGAATAACGTCCATTCCTCGCTCAGAGCGAATCATCCTTGCTCCTTAGTGTTTAATTTTTTACATCAGACCCCAGCCGACAGTCCCGAAACGCCGCTTCTGGTGAGTCGGCGAAGCTTACCGGCCTGCCGGTTACTGCAGTCGGGCTGACGATCCGGCAACGCCGGGGAGTCGAAAGGGAGAGCCAAATCCGCTTGTCTGGAAGATGAAAGAACCCGCGCAGAAACACAGCTCTTAAAAGACAGAGGCAGGCTTTGCAGTGAATAAGCTGAGGATATGCATCAAATATTGGCGGAAATAAACATTAGAATGGCACTAATATTTTTTGTATTCTGAAAACTTAATGTCCTTCATTTGGATACATACTATAAATGTTCCTTCTTCTGAAATTCCTTCATCCTTATTTGATGTTTTCAAATCTGGCGGCATGGGGCCTGGCTCAGAACCTTGAGGGCCTCGGGCTCTTTCACACTATAAATGACCTACCTCTACAGGTCGGAAATGACGTTATCTATCCCTGGAATCTAAGCCCGACGCACGGCGTTAATGGGTTATCGGTTTTAATGACTATCTTGCTCCTCCCAATCGCACTACTGAATATCCGCGCCGGATTTTACCTTAATCGGAGCATGGGTTGGATAAGCCTGTTTTTCTGGATCTCGCCAGGGACGTTCAGCCTGATGGGTTATGTTCCTGACTTTAATAGTTTCGGTCCTGATGTCTTCCGGTTTGGTAGCGACTTTACAGGCAGTGTGTCTTCTGCGGCAGCCAATCTGCTTATCTCAATGGTTGCCGGCTGGTCAATCATTATGCTTTTCAGCGCACTCTGGAAGAAAAATACCTTCAAAAATGCTTATGATCATATCTGGTACGTCTTGGGTCTTATCGCAGCTCTTTATTACGTTACGGACAGCGGCCTGCCCTCCTATAAAGAGGACCTATCAGAAGCTGGTGAACGCACCACCCTAATCATGCAGCACTATCGAAACGGCGAGCAAAACCTGGAAGATTTGTGTAAAGAACCGGACGTGATAAATCAGGTTCCAGATTTATGCAACCTGGCGTCTGAGATGCGGTGGTCGCTACAGGACAGCTTTGCTTCAAAAGATATTTTGCGCGCCAGAATAGATTTACCCGACTGGGTGACAAGCGTTGCGTACGATCGGGACATCCGCAAACAGATTGAGATTTTCAATGCTCTGGCATGTTCTGCGCATGCGTTCAGGGGTAACTGTGAGGTTGTCCCCATCGAGATGGCTCTTGACGGTGTGGATTATAAAACGCCCGGGGCCTTTCTAACCCCGGCCTATGCCCAGAGACTTCTGCGACTGCATGAATCCATGCAAAAAGCCGACTCCCGCATAAAAGATATCGAGCAGGGGCATAACACGCGCTATTTTGTGTTTCTTATGCTGGCCTTTGTCGCGGGGGGTAAGCTTGCAAATACGTCCAGGTCGATGGTCAGCCATGATACGGTTCGCCCTCGCTCATGGCTGCTCTCCAGTATAAGTTTTATCATTCACAACACGCTGCTGGTGATAAAGTTCCTTACAGCAGAACTGGTCTTGCCGCTTCTGCAACGTATGGTACAACGGGTTAAATGGCTTACCACCCGGATTAAAACCAGAACGCCCAAAAGCGCGTCAGAACATGATGCCTCCTCCGGTAAAGGGTAAGCAGTTGACGATCGTGCTGTGACCTGGAGCTGGTGCGAGAAGAGCAGACCTACAACGTATCCCAAGAGACTTGCCTGACAGAGACCGGTCTGATTCCCATCAGGTCAAGTTTGCGAGACTTTTCTATCCACTCCTCTTCGCTGCGGCACGCTATGGACCACTGTGCCGCTGCAACGGATTTCTGAAGAAAAAGATACTGGAAATAAGCCTCATCCACTTTAGACAGAGAATGGCCCAAAATCATCACTTGATTAACTCCGCTCAGTCCCTCGAAAAAGTGTCGGTGTTTAGCGATAAGTTCCTGTGAGGGTTTAAATGTCGCACAGAAATAGTCATCAATGATGCTGTTAGCCTCCATGAGCCGCGTATCCATATCTGCAATATCTGTCATGTCGTTGAGAGAGGCGCGGGATTCAGGCTCCCAAGCATGTCCAAGGATCAGTTCATCGTCCCCTGCTTCGGCAGAACCATGGATGTGGAGCACACGATCTGTCCCGACGCCATAAACGCGTTTCAGTGTGCTGGTGTAGTTAAAGGTGAGAAAAAGTGCCTGCGAATCCAGTTTAGTCAGGCGATTAAGCGAACTTTCACCAGAGGGTATCGGCAATTGACGGATCCACTGACCGAATCGGCTACGCATGCCCTTTGAGAGGCGTCTGACAACCTGATCCACCTCATACTGGAAATCATGATGACCTGCGTCACTCCAGTCCTCATCACCGTATGAACTCATGAAATGGCCGAGGTTGTTGATGAGCATGTCGGCATCGAGGTATGCAAGCGCGGTTTCGAGGTCACACCAATCATCATCCACTGGAAGGTATTCTTCCACGTCCCAATAAATATCCGAATCCATGGCCAAAAGAAATTCCTTAAAATGCCACAGGCTAGAGGGGATGTTATGCCTGAGATCGAAGCCATTTCCAATGACATAGAGTGTAGTTGTCTGCATAGCCCCTCTCACGACAGATGACCTGTTTGCGTTGAAATACCAGAATATCTCGTGTTTTATAACAGCAGATATCTTATATCCCCGGAAAATTATGGAAAAAATCAGCCCCGCAACAGTTCAGTTCATCAAACTTGGTGAGGCCGGTGAATGGGAGCAGCAGTGCCTATCGGAGGGCACGCTTCGGTTTGGTTATCATAAAACCCCAGACAATCTTTGCGTTGACGACCAATGGGAAGACGTTCACGAGATATGGCTTAAAGAGCGGAAGGGAAATAAGGCCAGCGCCAGCAGTGACGTCAGGCAGATCAAAACTTTCTACACGGCAGATGAAGATACACTATTCATTACCATCAGGGGGGGATTTCTTTACTGGTGTCGACCCACGGGGCCGGTTGAGGTACTGGCAGATAGTAGCCGGATCAGAAAAACGATAGAGGGGTGGCAAAACACCAGTGTTGGGGGCGCGCGATTAACCACGGATCACCTGAGCGGAGACCTGTTAAAGGTTCAGGGGTATCGGGGTACGATCTGTAACGTAAGCGCACATGATTACGTTGTACGAAAAATCAATGATGAAGATCTCCCTGCGGTGTCTGATGCTAAGCAGGCTGAAGCAACGTACTTGGTCGCGATAAAAAATCTGTGCCAAATGCTGACCTGGCAGGATTTCGAGCTACTGGTAGACCTTGTTTTTTCAACCAGCGGATGGCGGCGCACCAGTATTGTCGGTAAAACCCAAAAAACGCTGGATCTTGAGCTTGAATCCCTCACCACCAGCGAGAAAGCTTTTGTTCAGATTAAATCATATGCGGACGCACATTCTTTCAGCGATTACGCAAAACGGTTCAGAGAAACCTGTGCCTATGAACGGATGTTTTTTATCTGGCACAGCGGACCGTTATCCGAAAGTATCAAAACCGAAGGCATCACGTTAATCGGTCCCGACAAGTTAGCTGGACTCATTCTGGACAGTGGTTTATCAAGATGGCTTCGTAAAAAAGTTTCATGATATTCCGGCTGTTTCTTCAACTCATCGGCAATAAATCAACGTGATAAGGCTCCGGAAACGGGCCTTACCTGGAAGCTATCGGACCTCAGCCGCAGGCGCGAAATGCCTACTCAAGCAGTTCGGTGAAATTTTCCGTCCTGCCGGTAAGCGCAGTCGGGCTGAAGACCCGGGGAGACGAAGGGGGCACTAGGTATGATGACTCTTGTGTCTTGAATAGACAGTTAATAGTTACACCGTTGATCAATTTCATATTGTTCAATAGTTGATCATCCTGCAGGAGTGTGTAGTTAAATGCTCTTTTTCAGGCATCGTATGGGAATTAAAAAAATTTTATTCTTCAGTTTAACTGAAGTTTAATTGATATAATTTATTACAACATTAAATTTAATCTTAATATCAATTATTTAAATACAAATTAACCATCAACGAATCCCAAAACCCGCAAAAAACACTGTCTACTTGAACAGTATACTCTTACGTGATAGTTTCAAAATACTACCGTTATTTGGGAGGAATCTTATGGCGACTTCAGTATTGGCTAACTGGCACGGTCATGATTATCAGGCTCGGTATTTCTGGATTGAGGCATCCCGGCTTAAAAATCCCCAACAAGATTTCGTCGTAGAAGTTTCCTATGAAGCCGACGGCCCTAAAGCCTTTGATGACGTGATTACGCGTTATAATCCCCCCCGCCGCAGCACTGGGCCCGATCGGATTCAGGCTGATTACTATCAAATCAAGTTTCACGTTACACAGGCTGCTAGTTTCGGATACGAGGATTTGATTGACCCTACCTTTATTGGTGCTGAGACCTTCTCAATCCTTGAAAGACTAAAACAGGCAAAAGGAACTGAGCCTGCCAACTCTGCTTTTCATCTTGTCACGACAGATAAAATTATCGATGAGGACCCACTTGGTGAAATAATCAGCAATATGGATGGCTCAATACGACTCGATAAGTTGTTTGATGGCACGACCGACAGGAGCCGTAAGGGAAAGGTTCGTAAGCTCTGGCGCCAACATCTCAAGCTTTCCACTGACCAGGAACTGGAACAGGTACTTTCTGGTTTTCACATTCAGCAGTCGCAGCCCACACTCGAAGCGATGCGTGAAAAAGTTAATACCAGCTTTCAGATCATTGGCCTGATTACCTGCGAAACCAATTCAGAATTCCGTTTCGATGGCGCTGCGCGAGCTTTACGCAGTCAGGAACGTTATCGGTTTACCCGAGAGCAATTCACAGCCCTTTGCATGGAAGAGAACTGGATCAGATCGGAAGCACCTGAAAGCTTCAGAAATGTTGCACTACGCTCTTTCAGTGATGGGCCACTGGACATCATGGATGCGCTTCCGGAACAAACACTCTCCCTGCTTTCTCTATTCGAAGGTAGATTTCCCTCCCCAGGCATTGAGTGGAATGATGTTATTAAGCCCCAGGTAGAAACCTTCCTCACAGGTATCAGGCAGACGGAGCGTAAAGTTCGGCTGTATCTGAATACCCACAGCTCCATTGCATTGCTTGCCGGTAAATGTCTTGGTCACAAGTCAGGCGTAGAAATCGAACTGGTCCAGAAAGGGAGATCGGGCGACTCCATCTGGTCTGAATACGAACCCCATAACGAACCTGCTGCGGTTATCGAGATCGAGACTGTCGGAACTGGAAGAGATGTCGCAGTAGTGCTCAGCATGGCGAGAAATGCGCTGCCAAAAGCGCACGCTTACATACTCGCAAATCAGCCTGACATAGGACGGATCATTCATGTCACCCCTGCAAACGGGTACGGGCAACGATCTGTGAAAAACGGTTCACATGCCGTAGCGCTTGCCGAACAGATATCCGATGCCGTCACTGATGCAGATTTACCGGTTGAGGCAAGCCTGCATATTTTCAGCGCTGCGCCAAATGCCGTTAATTTTTATCTTGGCCAGCACACCGATTTTCTGGGGACATGCGTCTTTTACGAGTTTGACTTTCAACGCCAGCGAGATGGCTCCTACATTCCTTCATTTAAGGTTTAATCACCATGGAACTTCAACCTCAGTTCAACGAATTTTTAGCAAATATCAGGCCGACTGATACACAGAAGGAAGACTGGAAAAGTGGTGCAAGGACACTGCGCGAGCGCCTGAAGAATTTCGAACCTCTCAAGGATATTGTCGTATCAACATTCCTTCAGGGAAGCATTCGTCGTTCAACGGCAATCCGTCCACTCGGCGATAAGCGCCCTGATGTTGATATTGTCGTGGTGACCAATCTTGACCATACCCGGATATCTCCCACTGATGCAATGGACCTGTTCATCCCATTCCTCGAAAAGTATTACCCGGGTAAATGGGAAACTCAGGGACGCTCTTTTGGTATTACCCTCTCGTATGTCGAACTGGACCTGGTGATCACCGCCATCCCTGAGTCAGGTGCAGAAAAAAGCCATCTTGAGCAGCTCTATAAGTCAGAGTCAGTCCTAACTGTTAGCTCTCTGGAAGAGCAAACTGACTGGCGCCTGAATAAAAGCTGGTCCCCCAATACGGGATGGTTGTCTGAGAGCAACAGTGCGCAGGTAGAGGACGCCCCCGCTTCAGAATGGAAAGCGCACCCGCTAGTGCTGCCTGACAGGGAAAAAAATGAGTGGGGCCGGACGCATCCTCTCGCGCAGATCAGATGGACCGCTGAGAAAAACCGCGTTTGCAACGGTCACTACATCAACCTTGTCAGGGTGGTGAAATGGTGGCGACAGCAGAACAGCGAAAACCTGCCGAAATACCCTAAAGGCTATCCGCTGGAGCATCTGATTGGTAACGCGCTGGATAATGGAACCACCTCAATGGGCAAAGGTCTGGTTCAGCTGTTGGACACTTTTTTGTGCCGTTGGGCAGACATTTACAGCCAGAAAGGTAAACCTTGTTTGCCGGATCACGGCGTTGAAGAACATGACGTGATGGCGCGCTTATCAACCGAAGATTTCTGTTCATTTTATGAGGGTATTGCGGGTGCGGCGGAAATTGCCCGTAACGCGCTGGCGTCTGAGGATGCGCAGAAAAGTGCAGAGCTCTGGCGCCAACTGTTCGGATCCAAGTTTCCTTTACCCGGCCTTCAGGGCGGCGATCGCAATGGTGGATTTACAACGCCAAGTAAACCAGCAGAACCACAAAAAACCGGACGCTTCGCTTGAGTACAGTCGTTCAGCAGGTACCAAGAGAGCTGCAGGCAGCGTTCACTCTTATCAATAATGATCCCAGGATGCGGACGAACAATGCCTGGGTGCTCTCTGCTGACAAGAGATGGTCGCTTAAATTCACCGCTGAGCTTTCCGTACCCTGCTCCAGGTTCATGCCAGACAACAGCGTCTGGCATCTGGTCCTCTGGCAGGAAGAGGCTCAGATACGCATAGAGCTCTATCCCGATAAATCGGAAGGTATATCAGCAACGTTTCGGCACCAGAACTACAACTTGTCGGATGCGTCTACCCGCGCATGGACATCAGGAAATCCGTGCCTTGAGAATACGCCCGCCGCATTTGGTCGTAACTTATGGGGGCAGGAACCCGAAGCATTACTTGACAGAATCAGCTGGCGACTCAGTAGGCTGCTGCTCTGGATTGACGCCGCTGCACAGGAGAATCTGGCCACAACCGGGGATGCTGTTGAACTCCCCGCCTTCCCCGGTCAGTCAGCCTTTACCGTGATCGGTTTTAGCGAACAGACTGATGATCTTCCTTTCTGGGCATCGAAAACAGGAGAATGGGGGTTTGCAAGCAGCACTGGATTGCTTGGTGCGCGTGGTACCCGCTTTTTGCGTGAGTTTTTTGATAAAAAGGGAAAGCTTATCCGGGCAACCAAATGGTCCCCGTTCATGCGCAAAGGCGCGAGAACAACGAACGCAGTTTGGTCTGTATTGCCTACCCTCCCCGTTCTGGCTCCTTGGCAGGCACCCAGGACCTGGCAGGAGCTCAGCTATTGCTTCGCACAATCCGGGTTATCACTGCAGGACCTCTTTTCAGACATTGGGCGTTCTGTCAGAGATCTGCGCAAGCAACGCTCGCCTGGATTGCTCTTGCTGGGTTTTCCGCTGGAAAACAAAATTGGAGATGAGCCAGCGCGCATTCACTGGCTGGCGCTGCGTCTGGCCGGTCTCAGTAATAAAATGACAAAACGCCCCGGATTCCGCCCAACGGAACGGAATCGCAGAGCCTGGGATCGCGAACAGCCACTTTCACAGGAGCCCATCAGGTGGGTGAGGACGCAGAACTGGGCTGCCGACCAGCTCAGAACACGTGGCGAAGCAGCCAACGACATTCGCAGCAAAAAGATGCTGATAATCGGTGCAGGCTCACTGGGCAGCATGATTGCAGAAAACCTGATGCGCATGGGTGTTGTCAGCCAGGGCATTCTGGACGCAGACCTCCTTCAGACCGGAAATCTGAGCCGTCACGCCCTGACAATAACGTCAGTTGGCCATAACAAAGCGGCCGCGCTGGTTGAACATCTGAATCGCATTCTGCCCGACGCAAGTGCACGTTCATTTAGCTGCGCGTTTCCCCCTGAGAGTGAGGTCGCAAAAAACTCACTGCGTCAGTACGACGTCATCATTGATTGTACCGGTGATGATGGTGTTCTTAAGTCATTGGCGGCATTTGACTGGCAAAGTGAAAAAATATTTATCACCCTGGCTATGACATGGCGGGCTGAAGGTTTATTTGCGTTTGCTGCCAGTGAAACAACGTTTCCGGTGACGGATGCTTCCAGCCGCTTCGACGCCTCGGCGTCACCTGAGATCGACATGGATGAGGCGAGAATAGAAGGGATCGGTTGCTGGCACCCCGTCTTTCCGGCCCGAGCCGATGACGTACAGTTATGGGCGGCCGTTGGTACAAAATTCATTTGCAGGGTCGTCAGCGCGCCAGGGAGAATCTATGAATATTTTAAGCAGATGCCTGATGGCACTGTCGAGAGAGAGCCGCATGAGTATTAAAGATGTGACTTTTTCCAGTGAGGGTGCACTTTATACGGTCGTTCTTAGCGCCTCAACCATTGAGCAGATGGTTTCCGAATGCCTTAAAGCCGGCGTGAATGAAACAGGCGGCATTCTGATTGGCTCATACAGTGATGACAGTTTAACGGCTATGATCGTGGAGGCTACGACCCGACCTACGGATTCACTCGCTGGCCGGACGACATTTCAGCGGGGTGTCAAAGGGCTGAGGTCTTTACTTCATACCCGCTGGAAAAAAGGATTGTATTACGTTGGTGAGTGGCATTTTCACCCAGGAGGCTCATCCGAGCCCAGTGGTGATGACTTCAGATCCATGACAAGCATTGCAGCGAACCCTGACTACCAGTGCTTGGAGCCTGTAATGATTATACTTGGAGGGGATCCGGCAGGCTCATACAGTCTGAGCGCCAGTGTATTCCCAAGGGGAGACGCCCCCATCAGACTGCGAGAGGTAGTGATTTAATATCCGTCCCCTTTGTTTTCCATCAGACCATGTTCTTCAGGCCCGAAACGTCACTTTTTGCGGCCCGGCGGAGCCGCGCTCTACCGGTTCGCGCAGTCGGCAGATACTCAGGCTGGCCAGCGAGCCGAGGCGTTCATTGTGTGCGGCGTCACTTAATCATCGGTCCCATGAACGATTTCCGTTGAGGTGCTTAACACAAACCGCACACGCTTATAAAATCGCTTTCCGGAACAAGAAAACGCGGGATTGCAGGAATGATTGCTTTCAGATCAACCATTGCCAGACCATAAAGCCTGTGTCATTACCATCTGCCCCGCCGTTGATTCAAAAAGAATGCTGTCATTACTATCCATTTTTCGCTCATAGTTGACACCTGCCTGCTTGTCTTTCTCCTCAATGCTAGAGTGGACATTGCTAAAATGCATAATTCGCTAATCTGCACTGAGCAAATCATGACACTACAATAGATGCATTTTTTGGAGTATCTAAATGAACATAGATGTTTTTGATTGGTCATTTATAGGTTTGTTTTGTGGCTGTTCTTGGGGAAAATATATCGTGATGAAGGGAATTAGAACGGGAGTGGTTACGGCGAGCATCAACCATAGAAATAGAACATTCTATCGTGGAGAACGATATTTTATCGCTGTGCTAATCATCCTTTCCCTTTTAGTGTTAGCAGGGTTGTGCATAGGTGTATGGTTACTATAGTGTAGAAATAATTAGTATAAATTACCTAAAGGTTAATTGACCATTTCTTATATCGTAACAACTAATGAGAGCAGTTAATTGCGAACGTCTACTTTCCACTCAAAGCTGCCGCTAGAGCCAAACGTGCAAATAGCTAACTCCTTAGTAGATGGCGGTCATATGACCGCCATAACTGCTATCTAACGCCTGCGCTCACGCCGAGAACGAGCGCCAGGTAACCTTCTTTTTTTCCGCTCAACCTTAGCTTGTGACTGTGTCTGATCACTTACTGGACTCTTTCCAGTAAGGCCTGCCAGTACTTCGCCCATAGCGTCAATACAATCGGACCAGCTGCTCCATACTTCATTTGCATTGAATAACTCAACTTCACGACGCTCAAAAATGCGTTCAGCCGCCCGACCTAAGCGGCCTCCAGTGTCACGACTCAAGAGATCAACCAAACCTTTGCTACTGTTAGTGTCCGGCCGACCTACTTTGTACCACTCGTTGAACATGTCGGACATTAATGCACGATCATACATCTTAAGGCGATGGAGTGGATTCTTCATACTTTTCAACGAACCCAGCATGACGACCTTCCCAGCTTTGGAGTATTTACCGTATGCGTTCTTCTTCTCCTGCACCCGGAATTCAGCACGCAGCAATCCCGGATATTGTTCCTTCTTAAGGTCAATCAACCGCTCTTTTCGAGACCTGTCTTTGCCGCGATGGTCTTTGTCGAACACATGGAAAAGAGCTCGTTTTAACCCTTGGATCTTAAAATCGCTAGCGTCAATTTTCTCATAGAGATTTACGCTTAACGCTGATTTCCTGCCTATCTGCAATCCCGGCAACCCATATGGCTCACAGAAATCTTCATAAGCTTTAGCCCAGCTTAGCCACCAGTAATAGTCATCCAGTTTGCATCCATAGATATCTAACGCTATGTCTACGCGTGTTACCCATGCCCGGGACAAAATCGGGAATAACAGCCCACCAAGTGCGGCATTCAACTTATTCAACAGAGAATCCATCCCCTCCCCTGTAGTGCGCTGAGGATGAATCTGAATACTGACTCCCCCTACCTTTTTGAACCGTTGAGATGTATAGATTGATAACAATTTGGGCGCATCAGTCCCACACTCCGAAATGTGCAGACTATTCCTGTATGGAGGTTTCTTCTTACTCCGCTTATCCATATTCCTGCGTGTGACGTTATACGCCCCCGTTAATTTCATTTTCAGAAGCAACAAACCAGCCTCGAAAATCATCTTTTCTTTATTACTTTTATAATCAGAGACAAGTGTTAGCCAATCACAATGCATAGTAATAGGATAACGACCATGCGTTTCACCAACGGATATCCCTTTATTCATTTTAATATTCTTAACATTAAGCATATAAACTCCGATTTGAGTCTAATGCTCAGCACAGCTTCTAACCTATTTATAGAGTGGATAATGGGCACAACGTACTCATATACAATTTATGAGATGGCAATACAGACATATTTTCCTATAGTCACTCAACCAGATTAGATACACATATTCACCCAACGATTACATGTGGAGAGTTGTACGTTCACCCACGCTCATTCACACTATCACGCATATGAGACATACCAATCTGATTAGCTGGTGATAATGGTTACCACCCTATGAATCGATCTGGATGCTGAAGTTAGTTCTTAAGCTGTGCTGAGCTGTGTAACTTGACTGATGTTATAAGCGCCAATTACTTGACGCGTATGCGCTCAGCCAGCCATTGATTAACCTCATGCTCGTAGAAGCCTACAGACCGCATACTAAGGCGAACCTGTACCGGGAATTCCCCGCGCTCCAGCAAACGATAAAGTGTCGCCCTGCTTAAAGCACAACGTTCAAGAACTTCCGAGATTTTAATGATACGAATTGTGGTCATGGTACACCTGTTTCAGTAACGCATCGGCTGATGCGAACAGGCTTTTACAACCAAATTTATCTCTTAATATTCAATGCATTAATTAACCGCACCACACGTGAAAAACGTGACCACAACAACAATTTCACTCTAATTTTCAATTGTGACCATCACGATAAGTAAATTCAGTCTCTTTCAAGTAACAGTGATGACACACACCAAAACCCGTGACCAACACATTGCAATATATGAAAACATCAACGTGACGGTCACAACAACTTCATCATATGTTAGTGTGAAGGGATTTGAAGCTTCCGTTGAACATCAAGTGGAATAGATATTGACAATCCTCACGAAAACCATACAGTGATATAAAATATCATTAGGTGAAGGTAATATGAAAAAAGAGAGTCGAGCTAAGTCTGATGCGGAAAGACAACAAATTCGCCGTGAAAAACTTAAAAAGGAAGGAAACCGGAAAACAATTTATTTGAATAGCAGCACTCTTGAACATCTCGATGAAATAGTTAAGCGCACAGCAAATAGCCGCAACCAAAGAAATGACACTGAAAAAAACAGCTCTGCCATTGATGAATTAATTAATCAGTACTACCTTTATCACATTTTAGAATATGAGCATAAGTCTTCGAAAAAGCTTGTTGAAACTTACGGGCGAATTTGGGATAAGATATTTGAAGGGGAAAGCAATGAAGGCATTGCACAAAAATTAAACGAAGAAGATATTCCTCTACCTTTATTTTCTGAAGGAAAAACTGGCATTCGCTTTATGACTATAGCATGGACAGAAAAGTACGTTATAAAATGCTCAACCGCGAGCACCATAATAAAGGCAGTAAAAGAGAATGAAATCAAAAAATGATTAAAGCACTTTGTCTTATATATTTCAAAAAAGACTTATAGACTTACTTGCATTACACTGCGTGGCTTTATTACGGAAGTCATATCGAATAGTTGTTGAAATATCTCGATGCCCTGCCAATTGCCGCACGATATTAATATCAACACCTTGCTCCAGTAGACGGGTGATAAAGGTGCGTCGCATGTCATGCGGGGTAAAACGCGCTATGCCTGACGTTTGCTGTAACTCAGCTAGGATTCCCGTTAACCCGGTTGTTGTAAGCGGCTGACTGATGACCTTACCGTTGCGCTGGATACGGCCGAATAAAGTGCTGTTTGCCTCGTTTGCGCTGACTTTAAGCCATGCGCAAATGGCCTTGTTAACTATATCTGCCATGTGGATTTCACGGTATCTACGCCCCTTTCCCTGCCTTACTATAAGAACACCGTTGTCATAGTCCCGACGCTCAAGTTTAACCAATTCCCCGACCCGCAGGCCTGTTCCACAAAGCGTCAATACAATGGCGACATCACGGCAGCGCCGTACCGGTTGCAGATGCTGTTTTGCTGCATGAATCAGCGCAAAAATTTCCTGTTTGTCTAATGACCTTCCCTTACGCTGTATATCACCTTTCACACGTTTAACTGACCGGACCCTTGCCAGCGTTTCGGCATTGATACAATTCAGGTTAAAGGCCGTCTGCGCCACACCCCGGAGTGCTGACAGCGCCATGTTCACCGATGACACGGCGTAACCGTCATCCAGCAGTGCCGCGCGCACTTTGGTGACGGCGGCATAGTTAAGTTGTTCCCACGGGTAGTTATCTGCATCCGCACCGAGTTTGAGTATACTGGCGCTGCGGTTTAACAGGCTGGTAATACCCCGTCGCCCCGAGGGTGCCAGACCGCTGATATACGCTTCAAATACGGTGGTTTGCACCACCGGCACGATCTGACGCAACGCATTCCTGCTCATGCGTTTAACCCGTGATAACGTACATTAAACCAAGTAACTTTCAGCATCACACCAGTCCTCGCTCAGCCATCGACACCGTTTCAGTTCCTGCCACGATAAAGTGATCAAGTAACCGCACATCCAGCATTTCCAGCAGCTCCTGAAGCTTTTTGGTCAACTGGATGTCACAACGGCTGGGTTCAGGCTCGCCGCTGGGGTGGTTGTGGACAAGGATGACTGCGGCGGCGTTATGCTTCAGTACAAGCTTAATAACTTCACGGGGGTGAACGCTGACCGAGTTTAGCGTACCCCTGAACAGGATTTCGCGGTGCAGCAGCTGATTCTGATTATCGAGCAGGATGATGCCAAACTCTTCATGTTCAAGCGGTGCCAGCTCAACCATCACGCACCGTCGAACATCATCAGGGGAACAGAGTTGAACCCCACGCTGGTAGTACCGGCTAATAATGTCACGCGCCTGATCGAGGATATGCGTTTCACGTTGGGTAAACATGGTCATGTCAGAACTCCCGTTCAATGAAGTAAATGGCGTCGGGAAACAGCTGGCGGCGGGTTACGCCAGTACGCAGGGAGAAAGCTTTACGGGGCATAGTGGTTCGCCCGTTGCTGTCGAAGAAACAGAGCGTTTCTTCATCTATTTTGACCAGAAGGGACCAGTGAAACTGGTCGCTGAGCATAATCAGGCGGGAGTAATCAGTGACGTCCAGAAAACGCTGCATTTCCCTGAAAAGCCGCCCGTCTGATAACCCTCGCTTCCCTGCAAAGGGTCTGGTAATTTGAACCGGAAACTGGCGGCTGTAATGTCCTTTCTGCAACACCTGCGCCATCAGCCAGTCTAAACGGTCTTCTTCAATCCCCTCAGTCAGCCACTCATGCAAATGCCAGCGCTGCTGGTAAGCCTGAATAAGCCGGTTCATTAACGGGCGTCGTTTCACCTTGCCGTCATATAGCCAGCTCAGCAGGTTAACCACGCAATAAGCACCGCAAAGACAGTCCAGTTCGCCCTGTTGAGACGCACGTATCCCTCTGTTATCAGTCACAGATAATTTCCCATAAGATAGTGATGATTAGTGTGGTGGGATTAGCTTTCCCAGAGAACAGTAATGGAGTAAGAGTTTATGGCGTGGTATTGAATAAAGTTGGATTGCCAGAGTTCAAACAACTCTCTTCCGGCATTAACAGGCAGATCACCAACATGAGCAAGAAAGACATATTGCTGACTCCAGCTGATATCAATTTCCTTTTCCAGTTCGGAGTACACCACTCCCATATAACTGAAGTCGGTAATGTAATCAAAATACCATTCGTCATTGCGAGAAATAAGCCGTATTTCGGCGGGATGATAACCGCCTTTTTCGGCGCTGTAAGTCAGGTCTTTAAATAACAGACTGACGGCTGTGATTTTGGCTTTATGCGGCGATGGATTTCCCGTTTCATTTATTATGATATTTATTAATTCCTGATCGACGGACATAACTAGCCCTTCCTGATGGATAACACTCATCGTTTTTATTCCGGCAAATATACATTTGAATTGATGATACAAACCAATAATTGGCCATTGCCCATACTGACTGTTTAGACGATAGACGTCCTCCTATCAGGATGGGATAATAAAATGAAATGCTAAGTTGGCAATTAGTTTGTCTCAGCTACTGGACAACATGTCACTATCCAGCAATGTTATTTTACCAGGGGTATGCTTTTAATGCAAATAGTTTCAATCAGGAACTAATTTGGTTGTTATTTTATAAACTCATCTAAAAGCATAATTAAGCTTTTCCTCTTAGGGTTATCTAGCTTATTCCAGACTTGCTCGAGACGTTGTTTTAATTCAACGTCAAGCCCAGTGGCATAGTTCATCGGGATATCAGAAAGATTTAAATCCTCCATACAATCAATAAAGAACCAACTGATTGGAGTTTTTAAAGCAACGGCAATTTTGACTAAATGAGCAATATTGATCTTATTCGTTCCGCGCTCATAGCGGGAAAGTTGTTGTTGAGAGATATCGATAGTCTCTGCAAGATCGGCAGCAGTAAGCCCTGCTTCTTTACGTCTAGTCTGAATACGCTGCCCTACCAGCTTATCAGCTGAATCTGCCATCAGTTTAACCATCATTTTATCTCCAGAACGTCCATAAGAGGGATTCTGGGGCTTTTTTACTCTTGCATGAACATCACTAATGGACGTAAAATTATACATTACGTCATTTATAGACAAAAATAGCTGCAACCGATCTACTCAGCTGGATTGGAATCCCACTCAGTTGAGCAGCAGAGCAAAGATGGGCAAAAAGGAGAACATTGTGACAACCACCATTACTGAGATAACGGATTGCTTTGAGTACTTTTTCAGCTCTCTTTACCGGCGAGAATTTGTCAAAACCCTACGTTTGAACGAATGTAGCGAGCGGGAATTACTGCCTCTGGTACGTTGCTATTTGCTGGGTTGGTTTGCCGATAATGTTTCACCGGAAGTCAAAAGCAAGCTGCTAGGAACTGTATCCGGGCACGGTTACATTGATTTTGTCATTGATGATGTAGCCGTTGAGTTTGCAGTACGTAAACCAACTGCGGCACGTTCCAATGTCTCCGCGACCGTCAACAGTATAGAAGTAAAGAAATTGATGAAGCACGATGGCAAAGCCTTGCTTGTGCTGTTTGACTTCTCTGACACGCCCTACTCAGGAGAACAGATCGAATCTTTCCGCAACTGGCCCTCTCTTGGTCGCGGGAATCATCGCAAATCCGCATTCAACGTCGTTTATTTCTTTGTGGAAAAACGCAGACCGCTGACACTGGGGAAAATCACCAAAAACATCCGTATCACTTATCAGGGAATTAATTAATGAACAGAAAACTGTTGGCCTTATTGATGGCAGCCATAACGCTACCTGTCGCAGCAGCGCAGTACGTAAAGCCCGGAGCGGTTCTAACCCTGAACCCGCGAAAGGGCAATGCTGAATTCAACATTAATGCCTCAACGGGAGATGGTTCGGGCGTATGCAATATGGAAGGCACGGCACAGCAAATAGCTGCCGGAGAAAGCCTGAAGCGTCGCTGGGTCTGGAATGACAATGCCAGCCAGTGTGTCGCAATAATCAGTGAAATGAATAACGGCAAGACCAACGTTATGACTCGTGGTTGCGAAGGTTACTGTGGAGCTTCTGCGACAGGCGCAATGGATGGTCTATTTAATAAGAAGTAAATAGTATCGCTAATTAATGAAGGAATCATAGATGAAAGGAACAATGCTTCTGGTATTGATCGCGGCTGGTCTGCTTACTGGATGTGGTGAGAAAACGCCGAAATGCAGTAGTGATGATGCAAAAAATCTGGTCGTGGATATTGCAAGAAAGACAATAGAGAAAGGCATGACACTGGATAAGGATGTGCGTATTTCAGTTGAAAATGTTAGAACAATTAGCCATGAATCAGGTCTTGATGTTTATCAGTGCGCTGCTGATCTAACATTCACAAAACCCGATCTGCAAAATTCCCTACCAATCACCTACCGGATTCAGAAAACTGATGAAGGTAAAGGTCAGTTCTATATAAATGTATCCGGATTATAATTACCTTAGTTAACATCAGAGTTCCTTTTGGGTGAGGTAGATCATATTTTATCCAAAAGGAATCCCTATGAAAAAGATTATCATGTTTACTAATTATAATTAGCACCTCCTTTTCGTAGTTCGTTGAACTCAAGTCAAGCAGTTCAGAAAGCCATACTCCTATGCATTGCATCTTTCATTATTAAATTCAACCTGAAAGACATATACAGAGTCACTAATTTTTATTATTGTGTTGGTAACAAGAGTTTATTTCCATAGTAGTTTACAAGAGACTATTCTGTATGTGATGCAAAGCAGATCTACACCGAGGAGCGAATGCTGATGACCTTAAGAGAAGCAAAACACCTTCTTATATTTAAAACAGTAATTAGTTCACAAAGTTTTATCGAAAAATTCAACACCAGCTTCAAACACTAATCAGAAATGCCGTGAACAAATATTAATCGCAGCCAATACAATTAGTCTATGGATGGTAATCTATGCACTATGAGTTGATAGGAAAACAATTATGTAATTCGTAACAGGGCGAAGGTGAAATATACAGACATATAATACATCGGTTATTTAACCATAAAATCCAGAACTAAAAAGTCATTCAACCTTTGATTAAGAATTTAAAATTTCTTGCTACTGGGATTAATTTCTTCAAAAAATTAACACGCTCATCTAGAGACATTTTTGACTCCGCATATATATGCATACTAACTCCCTCCTGAGAGTTTTCAGGCAAGACCCCTTCTACTATACTCGTATATTCATCTATTAACCTTCTAACTTCATCAAACATTTTTTCAACACTTTTTTCTTTAATTAGATTTTTTCTAAAAACAATAGATTTATCCTCATTGTCAAAGTTGAAGAAAACAAAGTATGCTTCCTTTGTATCTTTTATTTTAAACAACTCCAACAACTCATTATTTTCTCTTGGCTCCTTCCAGACCGGAACCATCATTCCCATTGAACCTCGTGGCATGGGAGGAAATTCATCCTTTCCCTGAGAAGCCTTTATACAATATATATTCCATTTCTCCCCTGACCTATCATGCAATGCTTCCCAATAGTGTTCATCTTCAATCAACTTTCTCATCGATGCATTGGCATTGGTATATATAAAAACTCCAAATGCATTATGAAAAAGCTTGCCTTCATAGTCTTTTTCTGCTATCTGAATAAGCCAATTAGCCATGTTTTGGTTTCCTTTCTTAATATTGGAATTATATTTTTATATCAGGGGAAATATCATGTTGAAAAACAAAGTTTTAAACAGCATCACCTCTGCATACTACATACCTTCTAAATACACCATTTTCTCCTATAACTCAATAGGTTTCAAAAAAAAAACGAACTTTGATGACGCTACCTTTTTTCATGAGTTCCTTCATTTTATACAGGATGTCACACTCCCGTACCTGTTAAGACAGGCAACTGCTTCAAGTCTTGAACGCTATTACTTTTCATTATCAGCATGCCACGCTCAAAAAATCACCGCTCCTTTTTATAACTGGCCAGATGATTATCAAACTCTGTCTCAGCAATATGATTTCACTTGGGGGAATCAGCAGGCTATTGATAATTTTGGTACAATAACCAGCCATGAAAAAATCTCAGAGCACTCAATTAATGATATTAATGTACACAAGTATGAATTAACTTCATCCACTGGTATGAAATGTACTCTTAGCGCAAAAGATTTAATTGAATTCATCACGCGTAAGATCGAAAACAAAAGATGGAAAGAGAAACACTATTACGACATTCCTTATAAAATTGTCGACATTGTGTTAGATTATCTTGGTCTAAGTGAAATATGTGACTCAACCAAGATATTATTAATTGAATTTTGTTTATATAATGACAACCCTGTAAATCAGCTATTCTTCATTGCCAAAGATCATAAACATGAAATAATAAAGGCGGATAATAATAACGCTGCCTACGATTTTTTCAAATTGTATCAATGGAGATCACGCGGTAATTTCTCTGAGAATGTATTATCAAAGTTGTTAAGGCGAAAAAAAAGTCACTTGAAATACTTTAAAGAGTGTTATGGTGAGGATGCGTTTGTAACTATTCGTGAATGGCTTCATCACGTTTTAACTTACAAGTTTAAAGATGATAATAACCTTTTCATTTTCTACTTTTTATTTCAGTTAGATCCCATGAAACTTAAATTTACACTTGAAGATTATCTTACTGATATTGGAATACCCGTATTAATAAATGAAGTGGGTGAACATGTATCGATGGTTCCAGTCAAGTTTACATCCAATAACTTTATTAACTTTTATGTTGAAAGCTTGCTAATTCAATCATTAAAAGATGGAGACTGGATGTGTCCTTTATTGAAATATAAAATGTGCCCCGGAGTTAAAAATAATCACATATGGTGCAAAAATGATTTCCTTAATATACTAGCATCTAGACACCCATGCTTAATGACCGAGACATTAGATAAAATGAATTTATCTCACCTTCCAATAATTAGAATTAACCCTATTGATTTTTATGAAGCATAAGTCTGAGCCATCGAAAAAAGGATAAAAAATCTATAATTATAGATAACATGTAAAAAAACCTCATACCACTTACCGCATCGGATCTTTAAACACTATATAGATTAAATAATTTTTATATTTTCACCACCCCAGCAATAAGGATGTGCGCCCCATCAAAGGATAAAAAGCAGGATTATATGCAGATGAAAACTATAAATTATTGATTTAATGGTGACAATGGGAATAAAACAACCTACACAAAGACCCTGATTTTTAATAGTTTTGTTTTAATCGATCTTTTAACATACCCCAATAAGTACCCCCAGATGTCAGTATGCCGCACAGTTCTTTTTTTTAGTTGCATTCAAAAGTATCAGGTATCAGCCTTGATATCTGGAATCATTCCTGTGGCATCCGGGGCTACTACTGGGTCGAATTCACGTTCACACGTTCATGCGGCCGCCATAGATTTCATCGGGTACATTCCAGCGTTTATTGCTGAGTTGCTATACAAAGAGTTTGCTTCATCATCTTGTTTACTTAGGGACCAGGGGCATATCCCCAGCCAAAAATGAGCGGATCGCACTGTCGATTATCTCGCGAGTGAGCACCGACTCTTCCACGATGACTTGCAAACCAATGCCGCTACGATAGCCAGATTGAATGCGATAGCCAGGAGTAACTACAGGCGGATTGTCGCGCATGACTTCGGCCAAGCGTTTATCAATGTAGTCGAAATAGGTTAATCCACCTAATTGAGGATAAGAAACGCGGGTACGTTCTACCACCGTATGGCTAACCACCTTCCCTTTCGCATTGTAGTTTGGTGTTGTATCCATGCGGGCTTCATCTTCCTGCTGGTTTTGGCTCAACATGGCATGAGCTTCTTCAAACACCAGATTTTCCACAATATCCGCACGCGCTACGTCAATGGTAATGATCTCCGCGTTCCAGTACACATCTGGCGAATTACCCAAGAATAAAACATCGCTCCAGGTCCACACCCAACCCGCAGCAATGGCCTCTGCATTTTCAGAATCGCAATCATCATAATGCAGTCCTCCGCAGCGGTGACGCTCGCAGTGGATCAGATTCTTGACGTGTTGTGTCCGGGAACGACGCCGACGGCGGGAAAGAGTATTAAATGGTTTGTTTCTGTAGATCATGGTTCGCTCTGCGCGTGGTCGCTGGGAGGAATCCAGCCGCACAGTTTAGCTAATGGGAAAAAGGAAATCTACTTACTAACAAGAGGCCAAAGAGTATAGAGGGCCAGGGCAATATGTCGCATATCATTAATGTGCAGGGACGAAGTCAATGTGCTCATAGACACGAGAATAAAAATCTATCTAGATGTCGAAAACTTATTACAGTACCTCAAGCTCACAGGTAATAGCCTTTGGCTATCCCTCAACCATTAAGTCATACCAACGAACCTGCATTATATTGATTTGCACAGAGTGCGTCTTCGTACGTAAGCAGCCAGTTAAGCATCCCACCGAGATCTGGATCTACGTCATGAGCACAAGTTAATAGTTTTAGAAAACAAGCAAATTAGCATAATATCTCTTTACTGAAGGGATATGGAGCCGCAGAAATAAATGAAGACACGGCAGTATGCGCAAAAATCTATCTTCGATCTGGAAACAATCTTCGAACAGTCCCGCAACAATGTTAGTGAACTTGAACAGCTGTTGAGCGAGCTGACCTTTCGCAACACTGCCAGGGCGCGGACGCTGACGTCTAAAATCGAGCAATCTCTAACTGCACTTAGCGACCGCAGCGAGGTCGCCATGTCGGCTTCCAGCCCATCAACATGTAATCCCGGTTCGGCGTCCATACAATTTTCTCAAGCTGTGCCCCACAATGCACCTGCAGCTGTAGAGCAACTGCAACCGAAGGCTATCCCAGACACTGCCAAGCGACAGCAATTCGACAAAGGCCAAATCGATCTAGGTCCACTCTCGTCTTTCTCTCCGTCGGATAAGGCGAATGATGCGCGAGCAATACTGGCAGCATGGACAGCCCTCGAAGCACTGTCGCCTCAAGGTTATAAACGCCCAGAGGATATGGCAACCGGCGACCGCTCCAGGGTTGCTCTATTGGAGCGAGGTGTTCCATGGGGACCAAATGCCCGCAGCAAGCCCAGTTATAAGCTTTATTTCGAGGTCGTCCTCGGCTCCATCGCTCTCGACAAGGCGACGGACGAGCTGGTCAAAGTTTTTGGCGAGGATGAGGAGCGTTCACGCCCGGACGGTAAGAAAGCGGCCATCGGCTCGATCCTGATCGACAAAGAAGGCTATGTGCTTGAGGACAAAGGCGTTGCCGTTTCCAGTTTTGCCTGGGCACTCAAGCCGGCTCTCGATCTGAAGCTTGGAAGCTTAGGGAATTGGCCGAATGTTGAGCCGCGCATTATCGAGCATCTGGATCGAATAGTTCGCCGCCACAACGAGGATGGAGAACCCATACCGATCGATTTGGATGTCGTTCTTAACGCTTATAAATGGCTTGTATCTCAGTTCGGTGTACCCGAACATTTGGTTGAGCCACCCACATTCGCGATTAAGGTGTTTCATCATTTCAAGGCCAAGGCGCTGCCTGAACCTTCGTTACTGAATTCCTTCTATCTTGAAGATCTCGGTGAAGCAACCAAATTGCTCGAGACGGGCAAAGCCGGAGCCGGTTTGCGCCGCTACATGGGAATTGGCAGGCCTGAACAGAGAATCGACGTGCTATCGCCCATTTCCGCAGTTGAGCCATTCGTCGCACCGTCGCTCATGCCGCAGGCTCGTTGGCCTTCGAAAGGCGGCCATCCACTGGTGCTGCTTCAACAGGCTGCCGTGAATGCGGCGCGTGCTGAGCTGAATGATGCTCCAGGTATCATCGGCGTCAATGGGCCTCCGGGAACCGGAAAAACCACTCTTCTGCGGGATATCGTCGTTGGGTGCATTCTTGATCGGGCCACGGCGATGTGCGGCTTCAATAAACCGCAGGATGCCTTTTCCACAACAGGCGAGAAGCTGGCATTCGGCTCCAATGCATTCCTGCACTTCTACAAGTTACATGCATCCTTAAAGGGCCATGAGATCGTTGTAGCGTCCTCCAATAACAAAGCGGTCGAGAACGTCAGTAAAGAGCTTCCTCTCAAGGAAGCCAATGGTCGCCATGAACAGATCGCCTACTTCCGGTCCATCAGCGACCTGATTGCGAATCCCAAACGCGCCGGCTATTTCGAAGCCGAGGCCGAGGGGGACATCCCCTCCGACCCTGTCGAAACCTGGGGATTGATCGCCGCGGCTCTCGGCAAGAGCAGCAACCGAGGCGCGTTCCAGCAAAGTTTCTGGTGGAATGAAGACGGTGGTTTCCTTACCTACCTGAAAGCAGCTCGCGGCTTAAACGTCTTGCGTGAGATCAAGGACGAACAAACTGGCGCAATCATTGATCGCGTGATGCCCAGCGTAGTCGTCAATGAGCGGCCCAGCACCAACGAAGCGGATGCTGCTGCGGCTTGGCTGAAAGCGCGAACCGCATTTCTTAAACTCAAGGAGAAGGTAGACGCTGAAATCGCAAGCATCGAAGTGATGCGCCGGGATATCCGGGCGCTAAAGGGGGCGACCAACGAACTTCAGAGCGTTAAACAGCGTCGTCCGAGCCTGAATGAAGCCGTCCAAGAGGCACACCAGATTACTGAATCCTGCCAACGGGAGCATGAGAAGGCAAAATCGCAGATCGAGCAGGACAAGATCATGCTCAATAGCCATCTAGCTTGCCGTCCAGGTTTCTTCTCCCGTTTGTTCGCGACTGCGGCGTGGAAGTCGTGGAGATCGACACTGCAGAAACTCTCGGTGACCTTGCAGCAATCAGTCTTACGGGCGCAGGAGACAGACAGGGCCTTGGAGCTTGCAAGGACTAAGTGGAGCAATACTGAGTCCCAGTTACAGCAACTCGACCAGGAAATTTCCAGCAAATATCAGGCTGTCTCGAAATTGAAGGCAACCGAGGCAGAGGCACGAAACCGCATGGGAGACAGGGTCGTTGATGAGAGATTCTTCGAGCGCGAGCACGAGGCTATCCACCTGACTGCGCCATGGCTTCCCGATGAGGTTCATCGCCTGCGGGAGGATCTTTTCGCCGCTGCCCTGACTGTGCATAAAACGTTCATCGATGCTTCGGCCAGCCGCTTGCAACACAATCTTGGGCTATTGATGTCGGGCATGGTGGCTGGTGCCTTCCAGTCTTCCGCTCACCGTGAACTTCTCCCCGACCTTTGGTCGAGCCTTTTCATGGTTGTGCCGACCGTGTCCACGACATTCGCCTCTGTTCGGACGATGTTCGGGGATCTACCACCAGAGAGCATTGGCTGGCTTCTGGTAGATGAAGCAGGCCAGGCCGTTCCTCAGGCAGCAGTTGGAGCTATCATGCGGGCAAAGCGCTCCATCGTGGTAGGGGACCCGTTGCAAATCCCACCTGTAGTTTCACTTCCTGAAAAGCTGAACGCCGAAATCTGCAAGTTCTTTGACATTGACCAAGTCGAATGGTCTGCCCCCGCAGCATCTACGCAGACCCTTGCTGAT
>Ga0207655_1000993_pt1 | contig 28919 bp, 25 predicted proteins | sample KBSM44metaG_FD_184398 | JGI IMG/M metagenome (GOLD analysis project Ga0207655, IMG submission 184398) | Miscanthus rhizosphere microbial communities from Kellogg Biological Station, Michigan, USA - KBS M4-4 metaG (SPAdes) (version 2) | ecosystem: Host-associated > Plants > Roots > Rhizosphere >... | reverse complement strand
ACCGGTCAGTGCTACGCGCAGACGGTTACCCGGCGGCTCGTTCATCTGGCCATACACCAGCGCTACTTTATCGATAACGTTGGAGTCAGTCATTTCGTGGTAGAAGTCGTTACCCTCACGAGTACGCTCACCTACACCAGCAAAGACCGAATAACCTGAGTGCTCAGCCGCGATGTTACGGATCAGCTCCATCATGTTTACGGTTTTACCCACGCCCGCACCACCGAACAGACCGACTTTACCGCCCTTAGCGAACGGACACATCAGGTCGATAACCTTGATGCCGGTTTCCAGCAGTTCCTGCGAGTTTGACTGATCTTCATAAGAAGGCGCCGCGCGGTGAATAGAGGAAACCTCTACTGCGCTGCCATCTTCTTCTGTCAGGTCGCCTTTCATGTCGATAGGCTCGCCCAGCACGTTCATGATACGGCCAAGGGTCGCTTTACCAACCGGAACCTGAATAGGTTTTTTCAGATCGATTACTTCCAGACCGCGCTTCAGGCCGTCAGAAGAACCCATGGCGATAGTACGTACTACGCCACCACCCAGCTGCTGCTGAACTTCCAGCACCAGACGAGTATCACCATTCTTAACCTCGAGAGCGCTGTATACCTGTGGTACCGCGTCCTGAGGGAATTCGACGTCAACTACGGCGCCGATAATCTGGACAATCTTTCCAGCTGCCATCTTGAATCCTCTACCTAATACGAGAATATCCGGCCGCGCTCGGGCGACAGGATATATGCCTGGTTAAACCGCGGAGGCTCCCGAGACGATCTCGGTAAGTTCCTGGGTGATGCTGGCCTGACGAGCTTTGTTGTAGACCAACTGCAGCTCTTTGATCAGGTTTCCGCCGTTATCGGTTGCGGCTTTCATCGCTACCATACGCGCGGCCTGCTCACTGGCCAGGTTTTCCACCACACCCTGATAAACCTGCGATTCGACATAACGACGCAGCAGCGTATCGAGCAGCGCCTTCGGATCGGGTTCGTACAGGTAATCCCAGGTCTTCGCCTTCATCTCTTCTTCACCTTCCGCTGGCGGTAACGGCAGCAGTTGGGTAATGGTCGGAGTCTGAGACATGGTGTTGTTAAACTTGTTGCTGACGATATACAGCTTGTCGATACGGCCTTCATCGTAGGCCTGCAGCATAACTTTTACCGGGCCAATCAGATCAGACAGCGCAGGCTTATCGCCCATGCCGGTAACCTGAGCCACGACGTTGCCACCGACCGAGCCGAAGAATGAAACGCCTTTTGAGCCGACAATCGCCAGATCGCTCTGAACACCTTTGTCTGCCCAGCCTTTCATTTCAGCCAGCAATTTTTTGAACAGGTTAATGTTCAAACCACCACAAAGCCCGCGGTCAGTCGAAACGACCAGGTAGCCGACGCGCTTAACGTCGCGCTCATCCAGGTAAGGGTGCTTGTATTCCAGATTACCCAGTGCAAGGTGACCAATCACTTTGCGCATGGTATCTGCATACGGACGGCTGGCCGCCATGCGTTCCTGCGTTTTACGCATTTTGGAGGCGGCGACCATTTCCATCGCTTTGGTGATCTTCTGCGTATTTTTTACGCTTCCGATCTTGGTACGTATTTCTTTTGCGCCGGCCATTAGCTTCTCCTCAAAGCCTTGCGGCCTGTCTTTTCAGACAAGCCGCCAGACATTACCAGGACTGGGTTGCTTTAAACGTTTCGAGCAGGCCTTTCAGCTTCGCTTCGATATCGTTGTTGTAGTTACCCGCCTGGTTGATTTCAGCCATCAGCTCAGCGTGTTCGCGATCGGCGTACGCCAGCAGAGCGGCTTCGAAGCTGCCGATTTTCGCCAGTTCAACGTCGTTCAGGAAGCCGCGCTCAGCAGCAAACAGCACCAGACCCTGCTGCGCAACGGACATTGGCGCATACTGTTTCTGTTTCAGCAGCTCGGTCACTTTCTGACCGTGGCTCAGCTGTTTACGCGTTGCATCATCCAGATCGGAAGCGAACTGAGAGAACGCTGCCAGTTCACGATACTGTGCCAGCGCGGTACGAATACCACCGGACAGTTTCTTGATGATCTTGGTCTGTGCAGCACCACCAACACGGGATACGGAGATACCCGGGTTAACGGCTGGACGGATACCGGAGTTGAACAGGTTCGACTCCAGGAAGATCTGACCATCAGTGATCGAGATAACGTTGGTCGGAACGAACGCAGAAACGTCACCAGCCTGGGTTTCAATGATTGGCAGCGCGGTCAGAGAACCGGTCTGGCCTTTCACAGCACCGTTGGTGAAACGCTCAACGTAGTCAGCGCTTACGCGTGATGCACGCTCCAGCAGACGAGAGTGGAGATAGAACACGTCGCCTGGGAATGCTTCACGGCCCGGTGGACGGCGCAGCAGCAGGGAGATCTGACGATAAGCGATAGCCTGCTTAGAGAGATCATCGTAAACGATCAGCGCATCTTCACCGCGGTCGCGGAAGTATTCGCCCATGGCACAGCCCGCGTATGGAGACAGGTACTGCAGTGCAGCAGACTCCGATGCAGAAGCGACAACCACGATGGTGTTAGCCAGCGCGCCGTGTTCTTCCAGCTTACGAACCACGTTAGAGATGGTCGACGCTTTCTGACCAATCGCGACGTAGACACACTTGATGCCTGAATCACGCTGGTTGATGATGGCGTCGATAGCCATTGCAGTCTTACCGGTCTGACGGTCACCGATGATCAGCTCACGCTGGCCACGGCCGATTGGAATCATCGCATCGACAGATTTGTAGCCCGTCTGAACAGGCTGATCAACAGACTGACGATCGATAACGCCTGGTGCAATCATTTCAACTGGCGAGAAGCCGTCGTTGTCGATTGCGCCTTTACCGTCGATAGGTGCACCCAGGGTGTTCACCACACGACCCAGCAGGCCACGGCCAACCGGTACTTCCAGAATACGACCGGTGCACTTAACCTTCATGCCTTCGGCAAGGTCAGCGTACGGGCCCATAACGACCGCACCAACCGAGTCGCGCTCGAGGTTCAGTGCGATAGCGTAACGGTTGCCCGGCAGGGCAATCATCTCACCCTGCATAACATCGGCCAGGCCGTGTACGCGGATGATACCGTCACTTACAGAAACAATAGTACCTTCGTTGTGAGCTTCACTCACGACATTGAACTGAGCAATGCGCTGCTTGATCAGTTCGCTGATTTCGGTGGAATTCAGTTGCATATGCTCCAGTCCCCTTAAGACTGCAAGACGTCTGCCAGACGGTCAAGACGGCCGCGCACGCTGCCATCAATCACCAGGTCACCCGCACGGATAACCACACCTGCCAATACAGACTTATCAATTTTGCAATTCAGCTTAACTTTGCGTGACAGACGTTTTTCCATCGCGGTGCTGATTTTGGTCAGCTGGCTGTCACTCAGCGCACTGGCGGAGATTACATCAACTTCGGCTGTCGCTTCATAAGCGTCACGCAGTTGAATAAATTGCTCCAGTACGGCTGGAAGCGCTGTCAAACGTCCGTTCTCCGCCATTACCTTGATCAGGTTCTGAGCGTGTTCATCAAGTTGATCACCACAGACTGCATTGAAAGAGGCAGATAACGCTTCAGGTGCTAAGGCACCGGAGAGTACTTCTGCCATCTGTTCGTTGCGAGCCACTTCTGCGGCAAACGCCAGCATGGTCTGCCAGCGTTCGATACTTTGATGCTCAACAGCAAAGTCAAAAGCTGCTTTGGCGTAGGGGCGAGCTACAGTAATCAGATCAGACATCAGCCCCTCCCTCCTTACAGTTCAGCGACCAGTTTATCAACGATGTCGCTGTTAGCAGCTTCATCCACGGAACGTTCGATGATTTTCTCGGCGCCAGCTAATGCCAGCAACGCGACCTGTTTACGCAGCTCTTCACGTGCACGTGAGCGCTCGGCTTCAATTTCTGCCTGCGCCTGAGTGACGATGCGGTTACGTTCAGTTTCGGCTTCGGTTTTGGCTTCGTCCAGAATCTGGGCACGGCGTTTGTTCGCCTGCTCGATAATGACCTGAGCTTCTTCCTTCGCTTTTTTCAGCTGGTCGGTCGCATTGGCCTGCGCGAGATCCAAATCTTTCTTCGCGCGTTCAGCAGAAGCAAGGCCTTCAGCAATTTCTTTCTGGCGCTTTTCGATGGCAGCCATGATCGGTGGCCATACGTACTTCATGCAGAACGCGACAAACAGGATGAACGCGATGGCCTGGCCGAGGATTGTTGCGTTAATGTTCACAGCACAATGCCTCTTATTAAGTTAACGTGCTCTGCCGCTATCATTGATAAACGGCAGAATCTGTTCCTCATCACACCAGGTGCCATGAGTGAACAATGGCTACAGGCTTTAGGCGACAGCAAACATCACGTAGAGACCCAGACCAACAGCGATCATCGGGATTGCATCCACCAGACCCATTACAACAAAGAACTGCGTACGCAGCAGAGGGATCAGATCCGGTTGACGCGCTGCGCCTTCCAGGAATTTACCTCCGAGGATGCCGATACCGATCGCAGCACCGATTGCCGCCAGACCCATCATCACAGCGGCAGCCATGTACAGCAGATCCATATTCAGGTTTTCCATGACAGTCTCCAGTTTGTTTCAGTTATGCTTAAGTTGTTGAGAAAAAAATCAATGTTCTTCAGATGCCATCGACAGATAGACAATCGTGAGGACCATGAAAATGAAAGCCTGCAGCGAAATAATCAGGATGTGGAAAATGGCCCATGGCACATTCAGCACCCACTGCGACCACCACGGCAGCAGACCGGCAATCAGGATAAAGATCAGCTCACCCGCATACATGTTGCCGAACAGTCGCAGACCGAGTGAAACCGGTTTTGACAGCAGGCTGACACCTTCAAGAATCAGGTTGATGGGGATGAAGATCGGGTGATTAAAAGGCTGCAGAGTCAGCTCTTTGGCAAAGCCGCCTACCCCTTTCATTTTGATGCTGTAGAACAGAATCAAAATAAATACGCCCAGCGCCATAGATAGCGTGATGTTCACGTCTGCTGACGGCACGACGCGCAGCGCCGGCAGGCCCAGATAGTGCTCACCAATAAACGGCAGCAAATCAATAGGCAGCAGATCCATGAAGTTCATCAGGAAGACCCAGACAAAAATTGTCAGAGCCAGCGGGGCGATAACTTTACTTTTACCGTGGTACATGTCGCGAACGTTGCTATCAACAAAGCCGACAACCAGCTCGATAGCCGCCTGCATTTTCCCTGGCACACCGCTGGTGACGCTTTTCGCCACTTTGCGGAACAGCACAAGGAATAATACTCCCAGTGCAACAGAGAAAAACATGGAGTCCAGGTTTAACGTCCAGAATGTTGCTGGCGCGTCGTGTGCATTCACCAGCTCGAAAGTACGCAGGTCCATCTGAAGATGCGTCAGATGATGTCCTATGTATTCCTGCGGCGTTGAGATTTCTCCTGCGGCCATGATGCCTCTTACCCTTTGTTGTTAATTACAGCCGGCGCGACGATTTGCACCACCAGCACCGATAACCAGGTGATTGCGAGTGGCCAGAAGACCGCTCCGAACCCACCTAACGCCACAGCGAGAAAAATAACGGTGGCAAACACCTTAAGAACTTCACCCAGGGCGAAACTCCAGGCGACACGCCCTTTAGCCGGCGATTGATCCTGCAGACGCCAGGCTAAAAACGTGAACAGTATGTTTGGCAGCCAGGCTGCCACACCACCCGCGATAGCAGAGGCGCCCCAGGTAACATCTTTCAGGGCAAACAGCGCACCGATTACGACAAACGTCACCAGCTGGACAACCAGAACGGCTCGGGCTAATTTCACACTGTAAAGAGACACTGACATGACGCTTAACTCTCCTGCCCCGAACGGGGTATGTCGCGTGTCGTATAAGACTGCCTTTGCCGTTTTGAGTCAAGCAGCAAAAGCCGTGCAAATTATACGGGCCGCACCTGCGATTTCAATCGCTAAGTAGCGAAAAGGTGAACAATTATTTAAATTTCTTTCTGAAGGGCTATTTTTCCAAAGATTCCTAACCCGGAAAGCCATCAGGAAAGTTGCTGTTTTTCAGCTAAAGCGGGATATAAAGCGTGCTGCAGATCACATAATAAACAATAAGGCGCTGAAAATTTTACCAGAATGCATAATGCGCACGAATAAAACGCCCTTGTTAACCTTTTAAAATCAGCTTGTTATAAATTTAAATCTGCTTCAGCTCACTCTTTTCTGATAAAAACATCCGGTTGACACTGCAGGCAGAATTAAAATCGAAATAATAATATTACGCCCGCCGATTTATTGCCGTGTCATATTTCCCTGCGTGATAATCGAAAGCGGAAAACAGCCGTTATCATGTGACATTAGTGGCAATGAATTGTGAATTAATCGTTAAATGTAACAACGCTTTTCGGATAATTACGGCGAAAGATGTTAACGCCTTTCCCCTCCCCTGCCGAATAAAAGCGTTTGTCACAGCGTGTTCAACCGCTGTTTTTTTATTCAGCTCTGACGACCCTTCCGGGGCCAGAAGCTGAATAAAAACCCTGCTTTTTACAGGCTTATTGCTGCGAAATCACCACAAGATGACGTTCGCCTTCCAGTTCCGGAACGCGTAAAGCTTCAATTTTTTCCACGCTAAAGCCTGCCGGCAGCGAAGCGATCTCCTCATCCGGACGTACGCCTTTCAGCGCATAAAAGCGTCCGTGTGTGCCGGGTAATGCGCGGCACCAGGTCAGCATATCCTCCAGCGAGGCAAATGCCCGGCTGATAACGCCATCAAACGGCGGATCTGCCGGGAACTCTTCAACCCGGCTCTGCACTGGCGTAATGTTAGTAAGTCCTAACTCATGCTGCACCTGACGCAGAAAGCGTACCCGCTTACCCAGGCTGTCCAGCAGCGTAAAATGCGCCTGCGGACGGACAATGGCCAGGGGAATACCCGGCAGTCCCGGTCCGGTACCCACATCAATAAAGCGTTCCCCCTGCAGATGCGGCTCTACCACCACGCTGTCGAGGATATGGCGTACCAGCATTTGCTGCGGATCGCGTACTGAAGTCAGGTTATACGCTTTATTCCACTTGTGCAGCAGATCCACATAGCCAACCAGCTGCTGTTTTTGTTGATCGGAGAGCGAAATATTTGCTGCGTCGAGCAGCCGGGAGAGTTTGTTAATCACAGCGATGTTTCCGTTAACAGGGGCAGCCGGAGCTGCCCCGATGGTCGGTCAGGCGCTTTTACGCAGCAGACCCTGTTTTTTGAGATAGATCAGCAGAATTGAGATCGCGGCTGGCGTGATGCCGGAAATACGCGATGCCTGGCCGATTGAGGTCGGCTTATGATCGTTGAGCTTGGCGATCACTTCGTTTGACAGGCCATTGACCTGACGGTAATCAAGCGTGACAGGCAGTAAAGTGTTCTCATTGCGCAGCTGGCGGTCTATCTCCTCCTGCTGACGCGCAATATAACCTTCATATTTAACCTGGATTTCAACCTGCTCAGCCGCCTGCTCATCAGACAGCGCCGGACCATAATCCGGCAGCGTCATCAGCCGGGCATAAGTCATCTCCGGACGACGCAGCAGATCCTCTGCGCTGGCCTCTTTTGTCAGCGGTGCACTGATGATGCTGTTTACGTCAGCCACATTCTCTGACTTCGGATGTACCCACAGGCTGCGCAGACGCTGGCGTTCCAGCTCAATCGCTTCGAGCTTCTGGTTATAGCGCGCCCAGCGCGTATCATCGACCAGGCCCAGCTCGCGGCCCGTTTCAGTCAGACGCAGATCCGCATTGTCTTCGCGCAGCATCAGACGATACTCGGCGCGTGAGGTAAACATGCGGTAGGGCTCTTTGGTACCCAGCGTGCAGAGGTCATCGACCAGCACGCCAAGATAAGCCTGATCGCGGCGCGGTGCCCAGCCCTCTTTGTCCGCAGACTGGCGCGCAGCGTTGAGGCCAGCCAGCAGCCCCTGGGCTGCAGCTTCTTCATAACCGGTGGTGCCGTTGATCTGGCCAGCGAAGAAGAGACCCTGAATAAACTTGCTCTCCAGCGTGGGTTTCAGATCGCGCGGATCGAAGAAATCGTACTCGATAGCATAGCCAGGACGCACAATGGTGGCGTTCTCCAGCCCTTTCATTGAGCGGACAATCTGCATCTGCACATCAAAGGGCAGACTGGTGGAAATGCCGTTCGGGTAGATCTCATTGCTGGTCAGTCCTTCCGGCTCAAGGAAGATCTGATGAGCATTACGATCGGCAAAGCGCATGACTTTGTCTTCAATCGACGGGCAGTAACGCGGACCAATTCCCTCAATAACGCCGGCATACATCGGACTGCGATCGAGATTGTTGCGGATCACATCATGCGTCTGTTCGTTGGTATAGGTGATCCAGCAGGGAACCTGCTGCGGATGCTGTGCCGTATTGCCCATAAACGAGAACACCGGCATCGGCGTATCGCCGTGCTGTGGCGTCAGGACAGAGAAATCGATAGAGCGCGCATCAATACGCGGTGGTGTACCGGTCTTGAGACGATTTACGCGCAGCGGCAGCGCCCGCAGCCGTTTTGCCAGCGGGACAGAAGGCGGATCGCCAGCACGACCACCGCTGTAATTATCAAGACCGATATGAATCTTGCCATCAAGGAACGTGCCGACGGTCAGCACAACCGTTTTCGCCCGGAACTTCAGTCCCATCTGCGTGACGGCACCGACCACCCGATCGTTTTCAACGATCAGATCGTCAACCGCCTGCTGGAAGATCATCAGGTTGGGCTGGTTCTCCAGCGCAGTGCGTACCGCCTGGCGGTACAGTACACGGTCCGCCTGTGCACGCGTAGCACGTACCGCCGGGCCTTTACTGGCGTTTAGTATCCTAAACTGAATACCTGCCTGATCGATCGCGGTGGCCATCAGGCCGCCGAGGGCGTCCACTTCCTTTACCAGGTGTCCCTTTCCGATACCACCGATCGCCGGATTGCAGGACATTTGTCCCAGCGTGTCGATGTTATGCGTGAGTAACAGCGTTTGCTGACCCATTCGGGCGGCCGCCATGGCGGCTTCGGTACCCGCATGACCACCACCGATTACGATGACGTCAAAAGGATCTGGATAAAACATGAAGTGGGTCCTCGTTAAAGTTCAGACAGGGATCGTTGCCCTGGGCGGTGGATTCTACTGAAATTATGGTTCAGGCGAAAGCGGCGGATCCTGCGTGTTTATAGAAAGGATCTTTACTCTTTTATATGATCTTCTTGTTAGATCTCTTATTAGGATCGCCGGTTTCTGTGGATAACGTGGCAAACCCGTTATTTTACATCGGCCTGAGAAGGATCGTTTGCTGTGAAAGATCGGTGATCCTGATCCAGATAAGCTGGGATCAACTTTGCTAGTTATCCACAGATTAAAAAAGCATCAGCAGTTATTATTGGGATAACTACCGGTTATACGCATGATTCAGGCTGTTTTATCCACAGGCGATCGGCAGGATCCAGGATAAATACAGTGTAATCGTCTGGGGATCGTCACTATTTCCCGATCCCCTGCCAGCCACGATCCGTCAGATCTGTTCAATCCAGCCCGTTACCCAGGCTTCAGCAGCATCTTCCGGTATCTCATGCTCAAGCATGTCAATTTCCAGCCGTTCACCGATGCGCGTGGCACCCAGCGCGATCAGCTGGGCCTCCAGCGTTTTTATTGCGCCGCAGAAAAGATCGTATTCGCGGTTGCCGATGCCTATAGCACCAAAGCGCACGGCGGAGAGATCGGGTTTTTCTGTCTGCAGCGCCTCATAAAAAGGCAGCAGATTGTCAGGCAATTCACCGGCACCGTGTGTGGAAGTCACCACCAGCCAGATACCCGATGCAGGCACCTCATCAAGCGCCGGGCCGTGCAGTACGCTGGTTTCGAAGTCTGCATCCTGCAGCTTCTCTTCCAGATGTTCTGCGACATATTCGGCACTGCCAAGGGTACTGCCAGTGATTAAGGTAATATCAGCCATGATCGTCTCCCGCACTAAAGGCAGGCATTGTACGCTGTGATCAAGCCGTGATCCACCTGTGGAAAACAGGGTTAATAACAGAAAGCATCCGCGGACAAACCAGTTACCACGCCGGATCCTTTCTGCATAACTTTATGCACAGACTGATGTGATTCAGGGTTTGATGGTACGCATGATCGGGTTTTGCAGTGAGATCAGGGTTTCAGTGGACTGGATCTCATCAATGGTCTGGATCTTGTTGATCAGCACCTGCTGCAGCGCATCGATAGATCGACACATGACCTTAATGAAAATGCTGTAGTGGCCGGTGGTATACCAGGCCTCAACCACTTCATCCAGCGCCTCAAGCTTGCTGAGCGCTGCCGGATAGTCCCGTGCGCTCTTCAGAATGATGCCAATAAAGCAGCAAACATCGAATCCCAGCTGGCGCGGATCGATCTCCACGCGCGTGCCCAGAATAATACCGGCCTGGCGCATTTTCTCGACGCGGACATGAATCGTGCCGGGGCTGACATTGAACTGCTTTGCCAGCTCTGCGTAAGCCGTACGGGCATTCTCCAGCAGCGCATTGAGTATGCCGCGGTCGAGATTATCCAGTTGCAGATGTTCTGCCATCATCCTTCCTCTTAAATTCTTCTTCGCTGAACAGAGGTGAATGTGCAGGAATTTAGCGGGGCAGGCAAGATGCAGACTGCGGGCATGCCGCAGTCTGCACGCTTTTAGCGTTTACGCCAGAGCGTAAGCTGCGCCTGAGTGTGCTGAAACTTGCGTGCGGTTTCGCGGATCACAAAGGGCACATCCTGTGGCGGAGCGATTTCTTCAAACTCATCGCGCAGAAGGCGCTGCAGCGCCTGACTGGTTGTCAGCGCCTCACCGTTTTCACGGATACCGCCCAGCCAGTTCTCTTTAGGCGTGAACGCCTCAAGCCAGGTGTAAGGTGAAGAGATGGCCAGCACGCCGCCCTGACGGATCATCGGCGTAATATCCTGCAGGAAACGCTTTGGCTGACGCAGACGATCAATCAGATTGGCGGCCAGCACCAGATCGTACCGATCCGGCTGCGGCTTCAGGTTGCAGGCGTCACCCTGAACGAACCGGATCCGTTCAGCCTGCTGCCGGTCAATTCCGATCTCCTTCAGCCGCACCTGGCGATACGCAACCAGCTCGCCCTCCTCCGGTACCACATAGCGGAAATCCTCACCGGAAGTAAGCTGCAGCGCCACATCAATAAAGCGTGCGGAGTAGTCCATGCCGGTAACGGCGGCAAAGTGACGCGCCAGGGCAAAGCTGGCGCGACCGGTGGCACAGCCGATATCCAGCGCATGCCCGTGCTGACGGCAGTGCGGCAGCACCAGCTCAACCAGTTTTTCCGCATAGTTTTCCACGCCGTAGTAGCCCGGTCCGTACTGGAAGTCGAGATACTGCGACACCATGCTGTCAGTTTCATACGGGTTAAGTTGCATACTCTCTTTATGCGCTGACACCACATAACGGAAACCGGCATGCTGGAAAAAGTGACGACGAAAAGCGTAGCGCGACGATTTTAACGCCTCATTACCGGTTGAGATCCAGCTGCCGCCTTTGATGATTGCATGCTTTCCATCAAACGTAGGGGTGGAAAAATCGTCATACAGAGGATGTACGCGGAATCCTTCAAAGCCATTGATTGGCGTAGTGGTCCACTGCCAGACGTTACCCACCAAATCAAAGAAATCGCCCTGAGCAAAATGATCCACCGGGCAGGAAGAGGCGTGGTACGCCAGGTTGATATTACCGGGCGCCTGTGTCCAGTCTGGCTGATCGCCGCTGACCTGTTCGCGCAGCAGCATGTACTCCGCCTCACACGGCAGCTGAATCGCCTTACCGCTCTCTTCTGCCAGCCAGCGGCAGAAGGCGGCCGCCTCCAGCTGATTAACTTCAGCCGGCCAGTCCCACGGCATCGGCACCTCTTGCGTCATCAGGCGCAGGCGCAGCGCGTCAGGTTGTGTAATATCACCGACCCAGAAAGTGGGCATCTGTACGCCGGCAAATTTACGCCAGCCCTCTCCCTCTTCATCCCACCAGCGCGCTGTCTGATAGCCGCCGGCCGCGACAAACTGATAAAATTCAGCATTGCTGACCAGCATTTTGCTGGCCTGAAACGGTCTGAGCTCAGTTTTCTGGTGGCCATACTCATTATCCCAGCCGTAAGTATCATCTGTTTTTCCCTGCAGCACCGATCCACCCGCCAGCGCAACCAGGCTGTTTTCCGGTACGGCGGCGCGATCGTGACGCGCCAGCGGGCAGGCAGGCCAGGCCGGCTGCGGCTGCACCCATTCCAGCGGCAGCTGGCGGATCAGGACGCTGGAGGTCTCCAGATGGATGCGCTCATGTTCAATGCCCATCAAAATGACCCAGGCCGGACTCTCCCAGCCAATCGGCAGCTCAAGCGGCATAGTACGGATAAAGTCAGTCACCAGCGCTTTTACTTTGCCGCGATAATCGCGCACTTCTGCCACATCGGGCCAGTCGTAATGGTTGTCGTTGAGATCGTCCCAGCTCATCTCATCCACACCAATGGCCATCATCGCCTCAATGCGTGCGTCAACGCGCCGATCGAGATAGCGTCCTGCCATCAGTTTGTTGATATAAAAGGATGCGGTATGGCCAAAATAAAAAATCAGCGGATGGCGCAGCGGAATGGCTTTATTAAACCAGGCGCGCTCATCGCTCAGGCAGTCGAACAGGCTTTCATAGAGCGACCAGGTCCGGGTGAAATAGGCGAGCAGTTCGGCCCGCTTCTCTTCAGCCGTGCCACCGGAAAGGCGCGGGGTGCGGGTCGGAGCAGGCAGTTGGCAGGATACGTCGGCGGTTGTCACAGTGAACTCCGTAAGGCTGAATAAACACAGCGGGTCATTCACTATAGCAAATGCGGATTTCTGTCAGATGAATCAACGCGTCCAGCGGCGCAGCAGGCGGCTTTTTAGCCCGGTATCAAAGCGCCAGATATGATCGAAAATGCGCAGAATGCCGGGTTTGCCGTGCGCCGACATCGCCACCGCGTGAAACCGCTGCTGCTGAATCCGCTGCCGCTGTTTCACGATGTTAATCAGCTCTTCCGGCAGGCGCTGGGCAATAAAGTCAGAGATGATCACCGCGTCTGCCTCCTGCCACTGGCTGCCTTCCATGCGCTGCACCACGGCACTCAGGCAGGCCGTCAGATCGGTGCCGCCGCGAAAACGCTGGCTGAGGAAACGAATCGCCTGTTCAATGCCGTTATCGGCGGTAAGCTCATAGCCGACCACCTCATGGGCAAACAGCATAATGTAGCAGCGACGCCGATCTGCCAGGGCAATTTTCAGCAGCGCGAGGCAAAAGGCTTTGGCGCAGCGTTCATTAAAACCGCCCATCGAACCGGACGTATCCACGCAGACAATAAACGGGCCGCGTGGCTCGGTTTCATGCTGCTGATGGCTTACCGGCCTCAGCGCGGTTTTTTCATGCCAGGCATCACCCTGCAGGCGATAGGTCAGCAGGCGTTTTTCTACCAGACGCCGGTAAAATTCCAGCTCCAGTTCACTGATACTGAGCGCAGCCAGCTCCGGCGGCAGCAGACGCAGCACATCATCGCTCTGATGAATACCACTGACCTCTTCCGGTACATTGTCTGGCTCATGCACCAGCTGGTGGAACGCTTCCAGCGGTGCATCACGTGCCGGCACCGATTTGGCTTCGCGGCTGCGACCCAGCTGCTGTGCCAGCTGCATCAGCTCCGGCTGCTGCGCCAGAAAATCACCATATTGCACAATCAGCGCGTAGTCGCCTGGCTGCAGTGAAGCTTTACTGAGATCCCACAGCCGGCCGGCGGCCGCTTCATCTTCATCAGTCAGCACCGGTGCCAGCTGGCCGCTCAGCGCCATACGCTGCTGCAGTTCTGCCAGCAGCCGTTCACGCTGCGCCTCGAGTAACGTTTCATTCAGCGTCAGCGTCTGCAGCGTCAGGCTCAGTCGCCAGCGCTGCAGAAACAGCCGGTGCTGTGCATGGCTCAGTTCCGGGCCTTCATTACGCTGCAGCAGCGTACCGGCTTCGGTGAGAAAAGGAGAGGGCAGTCTTTGCAGCTGATCAAGGAGGTGCGGCAGCTGAGCACTGAAATCACGGCTGCTGAGCAGCTGTAACTGCTCAAACAGCTGAAACTCCTGCGCCAGCGCAGCGGGTACCGGCGTCGCTTTCATCTGCCCGGTGATTTCAGCACGCCAGCGCGGCAGATCGCGCAACATCGCCTGCTTCATGCGGGGAAATTTCTCGAAAAACAGCGCCAGCTGCGGAGTGGCCAGCAGCGCCAGAATCAGCTCATCAATCAGCTCTGCTTCGCCAATTGAGAGCAATGTACTGAGCGTTTCCAGCGAGATCATTTCCGCGCCTGTTTCAGCTGCTCTGCCACATCCTGCAGGCTGGTTTCAATGCGTGCCAGCCAGTCATCACTGATAAACAGGCAGCGCTGATGCTGGCTGAACAGCGTGCGCTGCGCCCGCAGACGGGTCTCCAGCGCATCATATTCCTCAACGATCTCCGGCGGCAGCGCCTGCAGACTTGCCGCCCCGGGCAGGGTCAGGCGCGTGGACTGCAGGCTGACATCGCGCAGCGTCAGGCAGTGATGGGTATCGACCAGCAGATCGAGCGACTGTGCAAAGCCGATACCGTTTAGCTTGCCGCGCATATCTCCGCCTTTCAGCAGCCACTGAACCAGGGCCTCGCGGCTTACTACTATATGGCTGACCTGCATATCGTGCAGCGTCAGCGGCTGCTGCAGCATCAGGGTCAGCTGTTCGCCGGCAACAGACTCCGGCAGCTCATAATGTGGCTTACGGCTGAACATGCCGCTGTGCTTCTCCAGCGTCAGCGCCTGCGTCACGCTCTGCTGCTGCTGCAGTGCCAGACGCTGCGCAGTGATCTGCTGCAGCCGGTGCAGCATCGCCTGCTGCTGCCAGGCGTGCTGCGTCATCAGCGCATCCATTTCGCGATCCAGCAGCGTCATTGAAGCGATGTCATGCCAGAGGCAATCTTTCAGCAGCACCAGATCGATAGGCGCAATCGCGGTTCGCCCGCTGTAAAAGGCGCTGGCCTGCAGCAGATGGATCGCCTTTTTCCAGCGGCGATCGGAGATATAGGGCGCATCCGGCAGATTTTCCAGCTGCTGACGCAGCTGATAGATAAGCTCAAACACATCGTCAGGCAGCCTGACCTGACTGATGCCTTTTTGCCACTGCAGATACTCTTCATCACTGATGCAGAGCGACTCCGCGACCGGGTTAAGGTTTTCATCCTGCTGGTGGGTCAGCATGCTGCGGAAGTTCTGCTTCTCATGCACGTTATCCAGCCACAGGCGGATCAGCATGCGGTCATAGAGCGCTTCAAGGCCGCTGTCTGCTTCCGGCAGTTCGTTTGAGGCGGTCACCAGCAAACGCATCGGAATCGCCTCTTCGCAGTCGCCGTTCCGGAAGCGCCGCTCGTTAATGGCGGTCAGCAGCGTGTTCAGAATAGCCGGACCCGCTTTCCATATCTCATCCAGGAAAACAATCTCCGCATCCGGCAGATAGCCTCTGGTCAGACGCTGATAGCGTCCCTCATCTTTCAGGGCCTGGATCGACAGCGGACCAAACACCTCTTCCGGCGTGGAAAAACGGGTCATCAGGTATTCAAAGGCGCGGGCGTGCTGAAAAGCGTATTTAAGACGGCGGGCGATCAGGCTTTTGGCAATGCCAGGCGGGCCGAGTAAAAACACGCTTTCGCCGCTTAACGCTGCCAGCAGGCAGAGGCGAATGGCATGGTGCCGTTCATACAGCCCTTTTTCCAGCGCATTACTCAGTCGGGAAATTCTTTCTGCCAACAGATGGGGTTGAGCCATAATCACATCATTGTCCTTCTGAACCTGGTGCCGTTACGGTCTGGCGAGCGCAATACTCTACTGTTTATCATGCTTGAATGCGTTGATAGCCGTCAGCTTTTTTGTTTCAGAAGGTTGTGGCAGCACAACATGCGGTTTTCATGCCGTTTTCTGCCTGATTTTCGGCGAAAAAGCAGATTACGCTGCGCATAATCAACAGCGCTGTCTGTTGGTTTCTGCCAATTGTGTGCATACTGTGCGCTTTTTGATGGCCTGAGTCGTCACGGCTCCAACACAAGACACCCTATGAGCTCGGATAAGAAACAGTCTCTTGGCGCCGTCACGCTTGCGGCAATCGGCGTGGTCTATGGCGATATTGGTACCAGTCCGCTGTATACCTTACGTGAATGCCTTTCCGGTCAGTTCGGCTTTGGCGTTGAACGCGAAGCGGTCTTCGGCTTTTTGTCGCTGATCTTCTGGCTGCTGATTCTGGTGGTGTCGCTGAAATACATCAGCTACGTCATGCGCGCCGACAATGCCGGTGAAGGCGGCATTCTGACGCTGATGTCGCTGGCGGGTCGTCATACCGGCGCGCGTGCCACTGCCGTTCTGGTGATCATGGGGCTGATTGGCGGCAGCTTCTTTTATGGTGAGGTAGTAATTACTCCGGCCGTATCCGTGCTCTCAGCGATTGAGGGACTGGAGATCGCCGCGCCCGGTCTTGATACCTGGATCGTCCCGCTGGCGATCGCCGTGCTGACGCTGCTGTTTATGATCCAGAAACAGGGCACCGGTATTGTAGGCAAGCTGTTTGCGCCGGTTATGCTGGTATGGTTTCTGGTGCTGGCGGTGCTGGGCGCGCGCAGCATTCTGAATAATCCTGATGTCCTTCACGCGATGAATCCTTACTGGGCGCTGCACTTCTTCGTTCAGTACAAGTCCGTCTCCTTTTTTGCGCTGGGCGCGGTGGTGCTGGCGATCACCGGCGTTGAAGCGCTCTATGCGGACATGGGGCACTTCGGCAAATTTCCGATCCGTCTGGCGTGGTTTGTGGTGGTGCTGCCTTCGCTGGTGCTGAACTATTTTGGCCAGGGCGCGCTGCTGCTCGCGCATCCGGAAGCGATTAAGAACCCGTTTTTCCTGCTGGCACCGGACTGGATGCTGATCCCGATGCTGCTGCTTGCCACGCTGGCGACGGTTATCGCCTCACAGGCTGTGATCTCCGGCGTCTTTTCACTGACGCGTCAGGCGGTGCGACTGGGTTATCTGCCGCCGATGCGCATTGTTCACACCTCTGAAGAGGAGTCAGGGCAGATCTATATCCCGGTGATCAACTGGCTGCTCTACGCCGCGGTGGTAATTGTGATTGTCGGCTTTGAGCACTCCAGTAATCTGGCCGCGGCCTACGGCATTGCCGTGACCGGCACCATGGTGCTGACCGCGATCCTCTGTGCCACGGTGGCAATTCAGAACTGGCACTGGAACCGTTATCTGGTCATGCTGATGCTGGCCGCGATGCTCTGTATCGATGTGTCGCTGTTCTCCGCTAACCTGATCAAAGTTTTCTCCGGCGGCTGGCTGCCGCTGACGCTGGCGCTAATGATGTTCATCATCATGACGACCTGGAAAAGTGAACGCTTTCGTCTGCTGCGCCGCATGCATGAGCACGGCAACTCGCTGGACGCGATGATCGCTTCACTGGAAAAATCACCGCCGGTACGCGTACCGGGGACGGCGGTATATATGTCGCGTGCACTGAACGTGATCCCCTTCGCGATGCTGCATAACCTCAAGCACAACAAGGTGCTGCATGAGCGCGTGGTGCTGCTGACGCTGCGCACGGAAGATTCACCCTATGTGCATAACGTACGCCGGGTAACGATTGAACAGCTGTCGCCCACATTCTGGCGCGTGGTGGCGAGCTACGGCTGGCGTGAGACGCCAAACGTGGAGGAGATTTTTCACCGCTGCGGGCTGGAGGGGCTTAACTGCCGGATGATGGAAACGTCATTCTTTATGTCACATGAATCGCTGATCATCGGCAAGCGGCCCTGGTATCTGCGCCTGCGCGGCAAACTGTTCCTGACGCTGCAGCGCAATGCGCTGCGCGCGCCGGATCAGTTTGAAATTCCGCCTAACCGGGTCATTGAGCTGGGCACGCAGGTTGAGATTTAGCGCCCGTGCGTAGCCCGGTCAGCGTCACGCGTAGTCCCTGCGGCACGGCGTGACTGAAGCACAGCTGCAGGCCATGCAGCTGTGCAATGTTTTTCACAATCGACAGGCCCAGGCCACTGCCGCTCTGCGCCTGACCAGGCGGGCGCCAGAAACGTTCACCAAGCCGCGCCAGCTGCTCGTCCGACACACCTGTACCAGTGTCTTCAACCACGATGTTTTCCGGCCCCAGCCGCAGCGCTATCCGGCTGTGTGCCGGCGCATAGCGCTGCGCATTATCCAGCAGATTACGTATCATCAGGCTCAGCAGCAGCGGATGACCGTTCATCACCGGCTCTGCATCAATCGTTAACGTTATCTCTTTCTGCTGCGCTGCGGCCTGCGGCAGATGTTCAGCGACCAGCGCCTGCAGCAGCGGCACCAGTGCAACCGGCTGAAATTCACTGCGCAGATCGTCCGCTTCAACGCGCGACAGCGTCAGCAGCTGATCCACCAGCCGGGTTGCGCGGATAATACCGCTATCGAGCTGCTGCAGCGCCCGCAGTCGCACCTGTTCATCATCTGCGGCCAGCTGGATCACCTCACTTTGCACGCGCAGGGCAGCCAGCGGGCTGCGCAGCTCATGGGCAGCATCGGATGTGAAGCGGCGCTCGCGCTGTACCAGCTGCGCCGTGCGTCCGAAGAGATCGTTGAGCGCCGTCACCAGCGGCTGCACTTCCCGGGGCAGGCGCGTCACCGGCAGCGTGGTTGCATCATCCGGCACACGCTGCTGCAGCATATGCGCCAGCTGCTTCAGCGGCCGCAGTTCATACCACACCAGCAAGAGCAGCAGCAGCAGCATAAACGGTATCGCAACAAGCCACGGCAGCAGCGCGGCCGAGGCGAGATCGCGCGTCATGTCATCCCGGTAATCCTGCTCCTGCCCCACCACCACGCGATACTGTTTATCGGGCGACGTCAGCCAGAGCAAACGCCAGGGCTCATCGTCGTCGCGCAGCTGTCCGTCGCGAAAGCCGTCACGTCGCGTATCGAACGCTAACCCGCGCCCGTTCTCGCCGTCGTTGAGCAGCGGTGTACCGTCGATGCGAAATACCGCAAAGGCCAGCGCATCATCATCCTGATCGCCACGATGATGGCGTAAAAGGGTTTTGGTTTTCGGTAATGCCGCGTGATGCAGGCTGGTGGGGTCGAGCGCCAGCAGCCGTTTGGCAAACAGCATCTGCTGGGTATCAAACAGTTCATTAACCGTATCGCGCGTCTGCTGCCACGCGCTCCAGCCGGCGCTGGCACCGCACAGCAGGATCAGGAGCACAAAGCCTATCGCCAGCCGGACAAACAGGCTCATTCTGCCGCTCCCAGCGTATAGCCAATACCGTGCACGGTGCGGATAAACTGGCTGCCCAGTTTTTTGCGCAGATGATGAATATGTACTTCTACCGCGTTGCTGGAGACATCGTCATCCCAGCTGTAAAGCTTCTCTTCAAGCTGGCTGCGCGTCAGCACCTGAGCCGGATGTCGCAGAAACAGCTCCAGCAGCGCCAGTTCGCGGCTTTTCAGTTCAAGCGGTTCGCCATTGAGCAGAACGCTGTGGCTGGCGGGCTGCATGACAACATTGCCGTGCCGCAGCTCAGGCTGCAGCTGGCCATGCCGGCGGCGGATCAGCGCCTGCAGTCGCGCAGCCACTTCGGTCAGTGCGAACGGTTTGCAGAGATAGTCATCGGCACCCAGCTGTAAACCCTGTACGCGCTGGTCCAGTGCGTCGCGCGCGGTGAGGATCAGCACCGGAATATCCGCGCCTGCAGCGCGCCACTGGCGCAGGATATCCAGCCCGTCGCGTTCCGGCAGCGACAGATCCAGCACCACTGCATCCCAGGGCGCTGCGCTCAGCGCCTGACATCCGGCCTCACCGGATATAAACCAGTCGACGCTGAATCCCAGTTTTGTCAGGCCGACCTTCAGCCCGTCGCCAATCAGCGTGTCATCTTCAATCAACAGAATTCGCATTGTGCTCTCCCCCGGCTACAGGCGAGTTATACGAAGCCCGTCCGGGCTTGTACAGCCCAGCAGCGCGATTTTCAGCTATTTTTCACGCAACGGTAAAAAAAAGAACCTCTTAAGATCCTGTTAAGGAGTGTCTGGTTTACTGGCTGACATTCCACCTGTTCACAGAAATGAGGTAACTAATGAAAACACGTATAGCGTTAATGACCCTGATTGCCCTGGCCACCGCACCGGTACTCGCCGCGCCACAGGGCGGCTTTATGGATCCCGCTGCGCCAGCCGCACAGAGTCATCAGGCGGGCGGTTTTAAAGCCGGCGACACCAGCGTCGTGACGGTAAAACAGGCTGAAGAGATGAAAGATGACAGCTGGATCACCGTGCGCGGCACGCTGGAAAAGCAGGTTGGCGATGAAGATTATCTGTTCCGCGACAGCAGCGGCACGATGAAAGTTGAGATTGACCACAAGCACTGGAACGGCGTGACCATTACGCCAAAAGATCGGGTCGAACTGACCGGCGAGCTGGATAAAGATTTCAACGCCATTGAGCTTGACGTAAAACAGGTTCGCAAGCTGCCATAAGCACACTACGAGGCCACTACATAAGTGGCTTCGTTCATTCCGGCAGAGCACTGCCGCGATATTTCCTGCCTCTCTGCACTCCCTGACTCAAATTTTTCCGGTCGACAGCGAAACGTTTCGATGGCGATCACACTTCCGTGATGGTGTCGTTGCGTTACTATGCTGCTTTTATACACTGCTCCACAGCGAAACGTTTCGCTGTGGAGTGGATGAAATGAAAAAAGGTCGCCTGTTACACGCTGAACTCTCTCATGTGATTGCCCGCCTCGGGCATACCGATACGCTGACCCTTGCGGATGCAGGCCTGCCCATTCCGCACGGACCCCGGCGTATTGACCTGGCGCTGACGCCGGGCACGCCCGGATTTTTACAGGTTGTGGACATCGTCACGCAGGAGATGCAGGTAGAAAGCGCCCTGATTGCGGAGGAGATTAAAGAACACAATCCGCACCTTCACAGCCAGCTGATCGCCGTGCTCGAAGCCTTGCAACAGCACCAGGGGAATAGCATTACCATCCGTTACATCACTCATGAACAATTCAAACAGCAGACGCAGCGCAGTCAGGCGGTCATTCGCAGCGGAGAGTGTTCTCCGTATGCGAATGTCATCCTGAGCGCCGGCGTCACCTTCTGAGGCCGCTATGCAACCATTACTGCAACTTAAAGGGATCGAAAAGTCGTTTCCTGGCGTAAAGGCGCTGAATGGTGCCTCGCTGGCGGTCTACCCGGGGCGCGTTATGGCGCTGGTGGGCGAAAACGGAGCCGGTAAATCCACCATGATGAAGGTGCTGACCGGCATCTACACCATGGACGCCGGCTCGCTGCAGTGGCTGGGCGAACCTGTTGCGTTCTCCGGCCCAAAGGCGTCGCAGGAGGCAGGCATCGGCATTATTCACCAGGAGCTTAATCTGATCCCGCAGCTGAGCGTGGCGGAGAATATTTTCCTGGGCCGGGAGTTTATAAACCGGTTTGGCCGTATCGACTGGAAAAAGATGCATCGTGAGGCAGAGGCGCTGCTTAAGCGTCTTAACCTGCGTTTCAGCAGCCACAAACTGGTGGGCGATCTCTCAATTGGCGATCAGCAGATGGTAGAGATTGCCAAAGTACTGAGTTTTGAATCACGCGTCATCATCATGGATGAGCCGACGGATGCGCTGACGGATACCGAAACGCTGTCGCTGTTTCACGTTATTAACGAACTGAAAGCGCAGGGGTGCGGCATTGTCTATATCTCGCACCGTATGAAAGAAATTTTTGAGATCTGCGATGACGTAACCGTATTCCGTGACGGGCAGTTTATTGCCGAGCGCGCCGTCAGCGATCTGAGCGAAGAGCAGCTGATTGAGATGATGGTAGGACGCAAGCTGGAAGATCAGTATCCCCATCTCGATCACTCGCCCGGTGAAATCCGTCTGCAGGTTGAAAAACTCTGTGGCTCAGGCGTGGAGGATGTCAGCTTTACCCTGCGCAAAGGCGAAATTCTGGGGATTTCAGGGCTGATGGGGGCCGGGCGAACGGAGCTGATGAAAGTGCTGTATGGCGCCCTGCCGCGCCGCAGCGGCAGCGTCACGCTCAATGGCCGTACGGTGAACGTACGTTCACCGCAGGAGGGGCTCGCCAGCGGTATCGTTTATATCTCTGAAGATCGTAAGCGCGACGGACTGGTGCTGGGGATGTCAGTAAAAGAGAACATGTCGCTGACGGCGCTGCGCTATTTCAGCCACGCCGGCGGCAATCTGAAGCATGCGGAAGAGCAGCTGGCGGTAGGTGATTTTATCCGCCTGTTCAATGTTAAAACGCCTTCAATGATGCAGCCGATCGGCCTGCTCTCCGGCGGTAACCAGCAAAAGGTGGCGATTGCCCGCGGCCTGATGACCCGTCCGGACGTGCTGATCCTGGATGAACCGACGCGCGGCGTCGATGTGGGTGCCAAAAAAGAGATCTATCAGTTAATCAATCAGTTCAAAGCGGAAGGGCTGAGCATCATTCTGGTGTCATCGGAAATGCCGGAAGTACTGGGCATGAGCGATCGCATTCTGGTGATGCATGAAGGCCGTATCAGTGGCGAATTTTCCCGTGAGCAGGCTACCCAGGAATCCCTGATGGCGGCGGCGGTCGGTAAGCAACACAGCGAGGATTTAGTCGTATGAGTACCCACACCCTACCCGCCAGCCGCCGCTGGTTCAGTAAAAGCTGGCTGCTGGAGCAGAAGTCACTGATTGCGCTGATTGTGCTGATCGCCGTGGTCGCCAGCCAGAGCCCGAACTTCTTTACGCTGGCCAACATGTTCAACATCCTGCAGCAGACCTCGGTCAACGCCATTATGGCAGTGGGCATGACGCTGGTGATCCTGACGTCAGGCATCGACCTGTCGGTAGGCTCGCTGCTGGCGCTGACCGGTGCGGTTGCCGCATCTATAGTCGGCATGGAGGTTAATGCGCTGGTTGCCGTTGCTGCTTCCCTGGCGCTGGGCGCATTTATTGGCGGGATCACCGGCGTGATCGTGGCGCGCGGCAAGGTGCAGGCATTTATCGCGACGCTGGTGATGATGCTGCTGCTGCGCGGTGTCACCATGGTCTATACCGACGGCAGTCCGGTTAATACCGGCTTCAGTGAAAACGCCGATCTGTTTGGCTGGTTCGGTATTGGTCGCCCGCTGGGGATCCCGACGCCGGTATGGCTGATGGCTCTGGTATTCGCGCTGGCGTGGTACATGCTGCATCACACCCGCCTCGGTCGCTATATTTATGCGCTGGGCGGTAATGAAGCCGCTACCCGTCTGTCAGGCATCAGCGTTAACCGCGTCAAAATTACCGTCTATGCGCTGAGCGGACTGCTGGCAGCGCTGGCAGGCACGATTGAAGTGGCCCGTCTCTCCTCAGCACAGCCTACGGCTGGTACCGGTTATGAACTGGATGCGATTGCGGCTGTGGTACTGGGCGGCACCAGCCTGGCAGGCGGTAAAGGCCGTATTATGGGTACGCTGATTGGCGCGCTGATTCTGGGTTTCCTGAATAATGGCCTGAACCTGATGGGCGTATCTTCCTACTACCAGATGATTGTTAAAGCCGTCGTGATTTTGCTGGCGGTGCTGGTAGATAACAAAAGCAGTAAATAACTCTGACCCTCACACAGGATTCTGTAAATGAAAAAATTAACTGCACTGGCCGTCATTCTTGGTGCCACCCTGAGTGCCGGCGCAATGGCCAAGGATACGATTGCGCTGGTGGTTTCTACCCTGAACAACCCCTTCTTTGTCTCGCTTAAAGATGGCGCTCAGAAAGAAGCGGATAAGCTTGGCTATAACCTGGTGGTGCTGGACTCCCAGAACAACCCGGCAAAAGAGCTGGCTAACGTGCAGGATCTGACCGTTCGCGGCACTAAGCTGCTGCTGATCAACCCGACAGATTCCGACGCCGTTGGCAACGCCGTGAAAATGGCTAACCAGGCAAACATCCCGGTGATTACGCTGGACCGTATGGCAGCACAGGGCAAGGTAGTAAGCCACGTGGCTTCTGACAACCGGTTTGGCGGTAAAATGGCGGGTGATTTTATTGCGAAGAAACTGGGTGACGGAGCAAAAATCATTGAGCTGCAGGGCATTGCCGGTACGTCAGCCGCGCGCGAGCGGGGTGAAGGCTTTAAACAGGCAGCTGACGCGCATAAATTTGCTATTCTTGCCAGCCAGCCGGCTGACTTTGATCGTACTAAAGGGCTGAACGTGATGCAGAACCTGCTGCAGGCGCATCCTGATGTGCAGGCCGTGTTTGCACAAAACGATGAGATGGCATTGGGTGCGCTGCGTGCGCTGCAGACGGCCGGTAAAACCGACGTGCTGGTGGTAGGGTTTGATGGTACGGCCGACGGTGTGAAAGCGGTTGAGTCAGGTAAGCTGACCGCAACTGTGGCGCAGATGCCGGACAAGATCGGTATGATTGGTGTGGATACCGCAGACAAAGTGCTGAAAGGTGAAAAAGTGCAGGCGATCAATCCGGTTGACCTGAAACTCGTCACTCAATAAAACCAAAGAAAAGCGTGGCCACGCGCCACCCTCAGGGTGGCGCAACTTCCTGGATCCCTCTCTATGAGCAAATGCGCAACACTGGCGGTAATGGGCAGCATTAACGCCGATCATATCCTGAACCTGAGCCACTTCCCCCGTCCCGGTGAAACCGTTATCGGTAAGGCGTATCAGATCGCGTTTGGCGGCAAAGGCGCTAATCAGGCGGTGGCAGCCGGGCGTGCGGGCGCTGACATCGCTTTTATCGCCTGCGTAGGCGGCGATGACACGGGCGAACGCATCTGTGAGCAGCTGCAGCGCGACAATATTGATATCGCGCCGGTTGAAGCCATCCCGTCAGAGGCAACCGGCGTGGCGATGATCTTCGTAAACGGTGAGGGTGAAAACAACATCGGCATTTATGCCGGTGCTAACGCCGCGCTGACGCCGGAGTACGTGCGGCGTCATCAGCAGGTGATCGCTGACGCAGCGGCGCTGCTGATGCAGCTGGAGTCCCCGCTTGATAGCGTGCTTGCAGCTGCACAGATTGCGCGGCAGAACGGCACGCAGGTGATCCTCAATCCGGCCCCTGCGACCAGGCTGACTGATGAACTGCTGGCGCAGATCGACATTATTACGCCTAACGAAACCGAAGCGGAGATCCTGACCGGAATTGCCGTAACCTGTGACGCGGAGGCCGCACAGGCCGCGCAGGCGCTGCATGCCAAAGGGATCCGCACCGTGCTGATTACGCTGGGGCGGCGCGGCGTATGGCTGAGCGAAGAAGGTAACGGGCAGCGTATTCCTGGCTTTAGCGTACAGGCTGTTGACACCATCGCCGCAGGTGACACTTTCAACGGGGCTTTTATCACCGCGCGGCTGGAAGGCTTGGCGATGCATGATGCGGTACGGTTTGCGCATGCGGCGGCAGCGATAGCGGTTACGCGGCCTGGCGCTCAGCCTGCAGTGCCGTGGCGCCATGAAATCGATGCCTTCCTGCAGCAACAGGAATAAGCCCTTGGCTACCATGAAAGATGTTGCCCGTCAGGCGGGCGTTTCCACCTCTACTGTTTCGCATGTGATCAATAACAATCGCTTTGTCAGCGAGCAGGTGCGCGAAAAGGTTGAACAGGCTATCCGTGAGCTGAACTATGCGCCCTCGGCGCTGGCGCGCAGCCTGAAAATCCGGCAGACGCGTACTATCGGTATGTTACTGACGGCCAGCAGCAACCCTTTCTATGCAGAAGTGGTACGCGGCGTGGAGAACAGCTGTTATGAACGCGGCTATAGTCTGATCCTGTGCAATACCGAAGGGGATGAGGAGCGCATGAATCGCAGCCTGGAAACGCTGATGCAGAAGCGCGTCGATGGCCTGCTGCTGATGTGCACGGAGACGCATCTGCCTTCAGCTGAGATCCTGAATCGTTATCCCTCGGTGCCGATGGTGATGATGGACTGGGCACCGTTCGAAGGACGGGGCGATATCATTCAGGATAACGCCTTACTGGGCGGTGAAATGGCGACCCGCCATCTGATTGAACGAGGCTACCGGCGTATTGCCTGTATTGCGGGACCGCAGGACAAAACGCCGGCGCGACTTCGCCTTGAAGGCTTTCACCAGGCGATGGCGGCACACGGTTTAACGGTGCCTGAGGGGTATGTGGTTGACGGCGATTTTGAGTTCCAGGGCGGATTCAATGCCATGACGCAGCTGCTGGCACTGGAGCCGGTACCGGAGGCGGTGTTTACCAGTAATGATGCGATGGCGGTGGGCGTTTATCACGCGTTATATCAGGCGGGTCTGAAGGTGCCGCAGGATATTGCGGTCATGGGATATGACAACATTGAGCTGGCTCGTTATCTGACACCGCCGCTGACTACGGTGCATCAGCCAAAAGATGAGCTGGGCGAACTGGCTATTGATACATTAATTCACCGCATGGGCGCACCCGACGCCAGCCAGCAAACGCTGGTGCTGACGCCGGAGCTGGTGGAACGCGGTTCTGTTTAAGCCGCTTTCTTTTTCTTTTCCCGGTTGGCGATCAGGTTACGGCCATCGCCCGGCCGCAGCAGCAGGAAGGCGGCGGCAGACAGCACGGTAATGACGCCCATAGTCAGAAACGTGGCGTGAAACTGCTGCACGGTTGTGCTTTCAACATCCTGATAAAAGCGCAGCACCGCCGCGCTGACCGCCACACCAAAACTGATTGAGACCTGCTGCGTTACCGCCAGTACGCTATTGCCGCCGCTGGCGTTGTCATCATTCAGATCGGCCAGCGTAATCGTGTTCATCGCGGTGAACTGCGTAGACATCGCCATGCCGAGCACAAACAGCCCTGTCAGCAGCATTACCGCGCCCTCACCCGGTGACTGTAGCGAGAAGCTGGCGATCAGGATGCCAATAATGATAGTAATGCCCACCAGGGTGCGACGATAGCCAAAACGGCGCAGCACCTGCGTCACCGTCGATTTAGCCAGCAGCGAGCCAATGGCCGTAGGTCCCATCATGCAACCTGCAATAATAGCCGGATAGCCGAAGCCCACCTGGAGCATAAGCGGCATCAGAAAGGGAATACAGCCGGTGCCGAGGCGCGCCGCAATATTGCCGAGAATGCCGACAGAAAAGGTGCGGGTGCGGAACATCGGCAGGCCGATCAGCGGTGCGGGATGGCGCCGCGCATGCAGTATATAAAGAAGCAGCAGTGCAAAGCCGCCAAACAGCACCAGCAGCGCCTGCCATGACGCAACAATGCGCTCGCCGAACAGCTCAATGCCCACTGAGATCAGCACCAGCCCCAGACCGAAAAGAAGAAAGCCGGTAAAATCGAAGCGGCGTTTTGGCGTGGTGAAATCCGGCATATATTTACGCGCGTAAAAAATGCCGGCAATACCGATGGGAATATTGATCAGGAAAATCCAGTGCCAGCTGGCGTAGGTCACCAGCAGGCCTCCCAGCATGGGTCCGAGGATAGGGCCGACCAGGCCCGGCATTGTCACAAAGTTAAGCACCGGCAGCAGTTCACTGCGCGGATAGGCACGCAGCAGCGCCAGACGCGCCACCGGCATCATCATGGCACCGCCCACGCCCTGCACAATGCGCGACACAACCAGCATACTCAGCGAGCCTGACAGGGCGCAGGCCAGCGATCCCAGCGTAAACAGTGAAACGGCAATAATAAAAATACGGCGGGTACCAAACCGGTCGGCCAGCCAGCCGCTGACCGGTATCAGCATAGCGACAGTCAGGGTATAGCTGATAACGGCGGATTGCATAGCAAGGGGGGAGCGTTCAAGGCTGGTGGCTATGGCCGGAAGCGCTGTATTAAGAATGGTTGCGTCGAGTGCCTGCATAAAAAACGCCATTGCGGCTATCCACGGCAAGCCAGCCATACTGCGCGCAGAACGAATCATCGAAAATCCTTCTATTGGTGGTGCTGGCAAACAGCATTATCAGAAAAGAATAGCATTGCCGTTACAGGCAATGACGTTGATTTGTGCCTGTTGCAGCGCCGTTTTGGCCATTAATTGGACATTTAATGCCTGCTTTTAACGCTTTCGCTCAAAAAAGAGACGCTCGGCTATTTTTTTGCAATAAACACTTGTCACCCGCCGAGAACTCCCTATAATGCGCCACCACTGAGACGGCAAAGCGGCAACGCAGACGGGCTCAGCAGGGCGTGAAGTGATTCACCCCGCCGGAGAAAAACGCTGAAAAAAGTGGTTGACTCTGAAGGAGGAAAGCGTAATATACGCCACCTCGCGACAGACGCTTAAGGCGCTGGACGCACCGCTCTTTAACAATTTATCAGACAATCTGTGTGGGCACTCGCAGGATTGATATCACAAGCCTACGGGCTTTAAAAAATATCAAGTCTTTGCTGAGTGAACACGTAATTCATTACGAAGTTTAATTCACAGAGCACCGCTTAACTTGTTTAAGCAAATCAAACTTTAAATTGAAGAGTTTGATCATGGCTCAGATTGAACGCTGGCGGCAGGCCTAACACATGCAAGTCGGACGGTAGCACAGGAGAGCTTGCTCTCCGGGTGACGAGTGGCGGACGGGTGAGTAATGTCTGGGAAACTGCCCGGTGGAGGGGGATAACTACTGGAAACGGTAGCTAATACCGCATAACGTCTTCGGACCAAAGTGGGGGATCTTCGGACCTCACGCCACCGGATGTGCCCAGATGGGATTAGCTAGTAGGTGGGGTAACGGCTCACCTAGGCGACGATCCCTAGCTGGTCTGAGAGGATGACCAGCCACACTGGAACTGAGACACGGTCCAGACTCCTACGGGAGGC
>Ga0207655_1000992_pt1 | contig 28937 bp, 25 predicted proteins | sample KBSM44metaG_FD_184398 | JGI IMG/M metagenome (GOLD analysis project Ga0207655, IMG submission 184398) | Miscanthus rhizosphere microbial communities from Kellogg Biological Station, Michigan, USA - KBS M4-4 metaG (SPAdes) (version 2) | ecosystem: Host-associated > Plants > Roots > Rhizosphere >... | reverse complement strand
AGCGATGCTCGTGTCCTGGCGCTCAACAGCTACGAAAACCGCGTGTATCAAGTGGGCATCGAGGATTCGGAGCCACTGATCGCCAAGTTCTACCGCCCGCAACGCTGGACCAACGAGGCGATCCTCGAAGAACACCGATTCACCTTCGAACTGGCGGAATGCGAAGTGCCGGTGGTCGCGCCCCTCATCCACGACGGCGAAAGCCTGTTCGAGCATGCCGGGTTCCGTTTCACCTTGTTCCCACGCCGTGGTGGCCGTGCGCCGGAGCCGGGCAATCTCGACCAGCTTTACCGTCTTGGGCAACTGCTCGGTCGTTTGCATGCAGTGGGTTCCACGCGTCCGTTCGAACACCGTGAAGCCCTGGGCGTGAAGAACTTCGGTCACGACTCCCTCACCACCTTGCTGGAAGGCAACTTCATTCCCAAGAGCCTGTTGCCCGCCTACGAGTCCGTGGCCCGCGACCTGCTCAAGCGTGTGGAAGAGGTGTACAAGGCCACGCCGCACAAGAACATCCGCATGCATGGCGATTGCCACCCCGGCAACATGATGTGCCGCGACGAGATGTTCCATATCGTCGACCTGGATGACTGCCGCATGGGCCCGGCGGTGCAAGACCTGTGGATGATGCTCGCCGGCGATCGCCAGGAATGCCTGGGCCAGTTGTCGGAGCTGATGGACGGTTACCAGGAATTCCACGACTTCGATCCGCGTGAATTGGCGCTGATCGAACCCCTGCGCGCCCTGCGCCTGATGCATTACAGCGCCTGGCTGGCACGGCGCTGGGATGACCCGGCGTTCCCCCACAGCTTCCCGTGGTTTGGCAGCGAACGCTATTGGGGCGATCAGGTGCTGGCCTTGCGCGAGCAACTGGCGGCCCTCAACGAAGAGCCCCTCAAACTCTTCTGACTCACACTCGACCTGTAGGAGCCGGCTTGCCGGCGATAGCAGCCTCACGATCACCGCCGCCCTCACTGGCGTATCGCCAGCAAGCCGGCTCCTACAGGGGATGTGGGAACAGGGTCGGGGCCATTTTTCAGCACACATTGCCTGACAAATATCCTTACAATCGCGCTTTGTTAGCTGCCTAAGCAAGGATTCTGCAATGCAACCCGCCAACCCCCGCAAGGGGTACATCCTGGGCCTGAGCGCCTATGTCATCTGGGGCCTGTTCCCGATCTACTTCAAAGCCATCGCCAGTGTGCCCGCCGCCGAGATCATCGTGCACCGCGTGCTGTGGTCGGCGTTATTCGGTGGTTTGCTGCTCTTGGTATGGAAACACCCAGGCTGGTTGCGCGAACTGCTCGACAACCCCAAGCGCTTGGCCATCCTGGCGCTCAGTGGGTCATTGATTGCGGGCAACTGGCTGACCTATGTGTGGTCGGTGAACAGCGGGCGCATGCTGGAAGCGAGCCTGGGTTACTACATCAACCCTTTGGTGAATGTGCTGCTTGGCATGCTGCTGCTTGGCGAGCGGCTGCGCCGTCTGCAATGGGTTGCCGTCGGGCTGGCCGCGGTGGGCGTGGCGCAACAGGTGTGGCAGGTGGGCAGCCTGCCTTGGGTGTCGCTGGTGCTGGCGCTGACGTTCGGGTTCTACGGGCTGATCCGCAAACAGGCACCGGTCAAGGCGCTGCCGGGGCTGGTGGTGGAAACCTGGATGCTGGTGCCGATCGCCGTGGCCTGGCTGCTGTTCAACCCGACCGCACACAGTGCACAACTGGCGTTCTGGAGCACCTCCGAAGCCTGGTGGCTAGTGGCCGCAGGCCCGGTGACGCTGATCCCGCTGGTGTGTTTCAACGCCGCCGCACGGCATTTGCCCTACACCGCCCTGGGCTTTTTGCAGTACGTCGCACCGACGTTGGTACTGCTGGAGGCCGTGCTGCTGTTTGGCGAACACCTGGCGTCGAGCACGTTGATTGCCTTCGCCTTTATCTGGGCCGGCCTGGTGGTCTACAGCCTGGATGCGTGGCTGACTGTGCGCAAACGCTGATCAAATAACGTACAAACCTCTGCAAGCCACAGCGGGCGTGGCTTGCAGGCATCCACCCCAAGGTTATCCACAGCCTGATCTCCGCCATTTGTGCACAAGCCCTTGAAACTGCTCGTTTTTTGCTCAGCGGGCGAAGAAGCCCGGCCGGCATGGGCTGGCGCCGGGTCTCTACAGGTTATCCACAGGCCCATGCAAGATTTCCATGCATAACCTTGTGGATGGATTATTCCTCGTTGTGCAACTCCACCATCAAATCATCTGCCAGGGTTTCCAGGGACACCTGCAAGTCATCCAGGGATAACGTCGCCGGCACCTGCAACAGTGCCTCGGCGGTAAACAGCGGGTCGCCACTCATGGGCGCCGGGCGCACGTCGGTGCTCAGGCTTTCCAGGTTCACGCCCTGCTTGCTCAACAGCGCAGTGATTTCACGCACGATGCCCGAACGGTCATTGCCCACCAGCGTCATCATGATCGACTTGGAGGCCGACGACTGCCCGCTGCTGCCCTCGCCCACCAGCACACGGATGCCATGCGTGGACAAGTCTTCCAGCGCGCCCACCAATGCCTGACGGTTCTCCGTGGGAACGCTGACCCGCAAGATCCCGGCAAACTGCCCGGCCATATGGGCCATGCGGCTTTCCAGCCAATTGCCACCCTGGGCCGCAATGTTTTGCGCAATGCGTTCAACCAGCCCGGGTTTGTCGGCGGCGATAATTGTGAGTACAAGATGGTCCATGGCGAAATTCCTCAGGAGCATTGTTGTTCTATAGGCGCCGGCTTGCCGGCGATAGCGGCCCGATGATCGCCGCAAGGCCCAAGGGCCTTATCCCTACAAAGTGGACGCACAGGTCCATGAAAACAAATCGTGTACCATTTTTATATTTATCTGGAACAATCCAGTAGTTTTTTGAGAACATCCCGTTCCCCACTGTGACCGAATGTCACAGGTGGGTCGCTAAACGACGTATTTGGTCTGATTTTCACAACCGCAAGTCATCATGTAGTATGCCCAATCGCGCACTACATAACGTTAGGTCGATGTCTGCCAAGGCACCAACGCATCGCGATAACCCGCCAGCCCAGCCGCCTGAACGGCATGTACTGGGGGATCGGGCTCGTGGTTTAAATGGCCAGAGGCTTCATTGGTAAATTGAAAAGCTGAAAAGCGCATAAGCTCCGAAGAGTGAGGCAAGAGATGACTGAACACGTTCAAGTCGGTGGCCTGCAGGTCGCCAAAGTCCTGTTCGACTTCGTGAACAACGAAGCCATTCCCGGTACCGGCATCACCGCCGAGCAGTTCTGGGCCGGCGCCGACAAGGTCATCCACGACCTGGCACCGAAGAACAAAGCCCTACTCGCCAAACGCGACGATTTCCAAGCGCGGATCGATACCTGGCACCAAACCCACGCCGGCCAGGCCCACGACCCGGTGGCCTACAAAGCCTTCCTGCAAGACATCGGATATCTGCTGCCAGAAGCCGCAGACTTCCAGGCCACGACCCAAAACGTCGATGACGAAATCGCCCGCATGGCCGGCCCACAGCTGGTCGTACCGGTGATGAATGCCCGTTTCGCCCTCAACGCCTCCAATGCGCGCTGGGGCTCGTTGTATGACGCGCTGTATGGCACCGACGCCATCAGCGAAGCCAATGGTGCCGAAAAGGGCCAGGGCTACAACAAAGTGCGTGGCGACAAGGTGATCGCCTTTGCCCGCGCCTTCCTCGACGAAGCCGCGCCGCTCACTGCTGGCAGCCACGTCGACTCCAACGGCTACAAGATCGTTGATGGCAAGCTGATCGTCAGCCTCAAGGGCGGCAGCAACAGCGGCCTGCGTGACGATGCGCAGCTGATCGGTTTCCAGGGCCCTGCGGCGGAGCCGATTGCGATCCTGCTGAAACACAACGGCCTGCACTTCGAAATCCAGATCGACGCCAGCACCCCGGTCGGCCAGACCGACGCCGCCGGCGTCAAAGACGTGCTGATGGAAGCCGCGCTGACCACCATCATGGACTGCGAAGACTCCGTGGCCGCCGTCGATGCCGACGACAAAGTGGTGATCTACCGCAACTGGCTCGGCCTGATGAAGGGCGACCTGGCCGAAGAAGTGGCCAAGGGCGGCAAGACCTTCACCCGCACCATGAACCCTGACCGCGTCTACACCGGCGTGAATGGCCAGGACGTGACCCTGCACGGCCGTTCGCTGTTGTTCGTGCGCAACGTTGGCCACTTGATGACCATCGACGCGATCCTCGACAAAGACGGCAACGAAGTGCCGGAAGGCATTCTCGACGGCCTGGTCACCAGCCTGGCGGCGATTCACAGCCTCAATGGCACCAGCAGCCGCAAGAACAGCCGCACCGGTTCGGTGTACATCGTGAAGCCGAAGATGCACGGCCCGGAAGAAGCCGCGTTCACCAACGAGCTGTTCGGTCGCATCGAAGACGTGCTGAACCTGCCGCGCAACACACTGAAAGTCGGGATCATGGACGAGGAGCGCCGTACCACGGTCAACCTCAAGGCCTGCATCAAGGCGGCCAGCGAGCGCGTGGTGTTCATCAACACCGGCTTCCTCGACCGCACCGGCGACGAGATCCACACCTCCATGGAAGCGGGCGCGATGGTGCGCAAAGCCGCCATGAAGGCCGAAAAGTGGATCGGCGCCTACGAAAACTGGAACGTCGACATCGGCCTGAGCACCGGCCTGCAAGGTCGCGCACAGATCGGTAAAGGCATGTGGGCCATGCCCGACCTGATGGCGGCGATGCTCGAACAGAAAATCGCCCACCCATTGGCCGGCGCCAACACGGCTTGGGTACCGTCGCCGACGGCGGCTGCGCTGCACGCACTGCATTACCACAAGGTCGATGTGTTCGCCCGCCAGGCAGAACTGGCCAAGCGTGAACGCGCGTCGGTGGACGACATCCTGACCATTCCTCTGGCCACCAACACCGATTGGTCTGACGAAGAAATCCGCAACGAGCTGGACAACAACGCCCAGGGCATCCTGGGTTACGTGGTGCGCTGGATCGACCAGGGAGTTGGCTGCTCGAAGGTGCCGGACATCAACGACGTGGGCCTGATGGAAGACCGCGCCACCCTGCGCATCTCCAGCCAGCACATCGCCAACTGGCTGCGCCACGGTATCGTCAACGAAGCCCAGGTGCTGGAAAGCCTCAAGCGCATGGCGCCGGTGGTGGACCGTCAGAATGCCGGGGATAAGCTGTATCGCCCGCTGGCACCGGACTTCGACAGCAACATCGCGTTCCAGGCAGCGGTGGAGTTGGTGATTGAAGGCACCAAGCAACCCAACGGCTACACCGAGCCGGTGTTGCACCGTCGGCGTCGGGAGTTCAAGGCCAAAAACGGCCTGTAAATGAAAAAAGCCCCGGTCGAAAGATCGGGGCTTTTTCTTTGGGACCGCATCGCCGGCAAGCCGGCGATGAGGCCCTCATCTTCACCAAAAAATCAGGACGCCATTCCCAATTCCCGCTTCACCATCTTCGCCAACTTCACGCTATCGATCGGCTTCAGCAAGAAGTCCACCACGCTCAAATGCATCGCATCGATCACATCCGGCGCTTCGGCGTCACCCGACATGATGATGATCGGCAACGCCGCCCGTGTGGATTCGCGCACTTGTCGGATCAGTTCCAAGCCATTGCTGGGTGCCATGCGCAGGTCAGTAATGAGCAAACCAATGGAGCTGCTGGACTTCAGCAAGTCCCACGCCGCCTCGCCGCTGTCGGCGGTCATGCAGCGAATGCCGTCCAGCCCCAGAATTTCCGCCAGCAATTCACGCGCGTCCTTGTCGTCGTCGACAATCAACACCCGTTGCGGCGGTAAATCAGGCTCCAGCATCACGGCGCTCAGCGCCTCGCGCTCGGCATCACTCAAAATATCGTGGTCGGACATACGGTTCTCAGCAGTTCTCATCAATCTCCCAGCACACTCGTCAGACATCTGCGGAAGGGCGATCAATGTGCACTTCGTCGGAAAGTTTGCCTAGTGGGCGTTCTACGGGTTTTGGACGATAGTCATGTAAGGTTTTTCCCTAGTCGTGAGTGGTTTTACCAGTACCTAGACTTACGTCCAATGGGCACCCGGTGCGCAGGAGTTGACCATGCCTGACGATAACGACAAAAAAACTGCGGTCACTGTTATGAGTAAAGCTGATGCTTTCACGCAGGCGGGGAAAACCGCCGTGTTGCAGAACATCCACGGCACCCTGCAATTCCTGCAACGCTTCCCACCGTTCAACCAGATGGAACACGCGCACCTGGCGTTCCTGGTAGAACAGTGCCAATTACGCTTCTACGGCCCCGGAGACAGCATCCTCAAGCCCTCGGGCGGGCCTGTGGAACACTTCTATATCGTCAAGCAGGGCCGCGTCGTGGGCGAGCGGCCGGATTCCACCGAAACCACCTTCGAAATCACCACCGGCGAGTGCTTCCCGCTGGCTGCCTTGCTGGGTGAACGAGCGACCCGCACCGAGCACAAGGCCGCCGAAGACACCTTCTGCCTGCAACTGAACAAGCCGGCGTTCATCAAGCTGTTCGCGCTTTCCAGCCCGTTTCGTGACTTTGCCCTGCGCGGCGTCAGCAGCCTGCTCGACCAGGTCAACCAGCAGGTCCAGCAGAAAGCCGTGGAGACCCTCGGCACCCAATACTCACTGAACACGCGCCTGGGCGAATTGGCCATGCGCCACCCGGTCACCTGCAGCCCGAATACGCCGCTGCGCGAGGCGGTGACGCTGATGCATGAGCAACAGGTGGGCAGCATCGTGATCGTCGATGAACACAAGACGCCCCTGGGCATCTTTACCCTGCGCGACCTGCGCCAGGTGGTGGCCGATGGCACCAGCGACTTCAATCAGGTCATAGAAGGTCATATGACCCAAGCGCCCTTCTTTTTAACACCGGACCACAGCGCCTTCGACGCCGCGATCGCCATGACCGAGCGGCATATCGCCCACGTGTGCCTGGTCAAGGACCAGCGCTTGTGCGGCGTGGTGTCCGAGCGCGACCTGTTTTCCCTGCAACGCGTCGACCTGGTGCACCTGGCCCGCACCATCCGCAATGCGCCCCGGGTGGAGAACCTGGTGGCGATTCGCGGTGAGATCGGGCAGTTGGTTGAGCGCATGCTGGCCCACGGCGCGTCATCAACCCAGATCACCCACATCATTACGCTGCTCAACGATCACACCGTGTGCCGGGTGATCGAGTTGACCCTCGCCGAAAAAGGCGACCCCGGCGTGCCGTTCAGTTGGTTGTGTTTCGGCAGCGAAGGCCGTCGTGAGCAGACGCTGTTCACCGACCAGGACAACGGCATTCTGTTCGACGCCAAGGACGCGGCCGAGGCGGCGGCGATCCGTGGGCGACTGTTGCCACTGGCCCAGCAGATCAACCAGAGCCTGGCGCTGTGCGGGTTCAGCCTGTGCAAGGGCAACATCATGGCCGGCAACCCCGAGCTGTGCCTGTCGCGGGCAGAATGGGCGCGGCGTTTTGCGGCATTCATTCGCGAGGCCACGCCGGAGAACCTGCTGGGCTCGAGCATTTATTTCGACCTGCGGGTGGTGTGGGGCGATGAGCGCGGCTGCGAGCAACTGCGCCAGGGCATTCTTGATCAAGTGGCGGACAACCGGTTGTTCCAGCGCATGCTGGCCGAGAACGCCCTGCGCCATCGCCCGCCCGTGGGGCGCTTCCGTGAGTTTGTACTGACGCGCAAAGGCGGTGAGAAAGCCACCCTGGACCTCAAGGTGCAAGGCCTCACACCCTTTGTCGACGGTGCGCGCCTGCTGGCCCTGGCCAACGGCATTCCCGCCAACAACACGCTGGAACGCCTGCGCCAGCTGGTGGCCAAGGAAGTGATCGAGCCCCTGGACGGCGCAGCGTACGAAGAGGCGTATCACTTCATCCAGCAAACCCGCATGCAGCAGCATCAGTTGCAGACCCGTGAGAACCAGCCGTATTCCAACCGCGTCGACCCCGACAGCCTCAACCACCTGGACCGGCGCATCCTGCGTGAATCCCTGCGCCAGGCCCAACGCCTGCAAGCCAGCCTGACCTTGCGGTATCAACTGTGAGGCTGTTCAACTGGTTGCGCCCGAAAAAACCCGGGCTCGATGCAACGCAACAACAGCGCCTGGCCCAACTGCCTGCGGCCGGCGCATTGGGCGACGGCGCACTGCACAGCCAACGTTGGGTCGTCGTGGACCTGGAAACCAGCGGGCTGAACCTCAACCGAGACCAGGTGCTGTCCATCGGCGCGGTAGTGATCGAAGACGGCGCCGTGGACTTCTCGCAGATGTTCGAGCGCACCCTGCAACGGGCCGAGACCAAACTCAGCCCCAGCGTACTGATCCATGGCCTGGGGCCCAGCGCCATCGCCGCCGGCAGCGACCCGGTGGAGGCGCTGCTGGATTTCATGGCGTTTGTCGGTGATAGCCCATTGCTTGCGTTTCATGCGCCGTTCGATCAACACATGCTCTGCAGGGCACTCAAGGACAGCCTGGGTTACCGCCTGGCGCACCCGTTTCTCGACGTGGCCGACCTCGCCCCGCTGCTGTGCCCTGACGCGAACATCCGTGAAGCCGGGCTCGACGATTGGACCCGGCACTTCAAGCTGCACGTAGGCGAACGCCATCACGCCAGTGCCGATGCCTTGGCCACGGCGGAGCTGATGCTGATCCTGTTCAGCCGCGCACGCCAACAGCACATCGACACACCGCAGGCGTTGCAAGAGCGTTTGAGTCAATGGAAACGGCGCAAGCAAGCGCCATCGTTTTAATAGCATTGCCCGACAGACGCCAATTGCGCCCATCCGACGCCTCTGACACAATCGCGAATAATTCTCGTTAGTTTAAACCTTTTGTTTATTCGGTGATGCCTTGTCGTCGGTCCAGAACCCACACAGTGAGCTTGTTGGCGCGTTGTATCGCGACCATCGTGGCTGGCTGTTGGCCTGGCTGCGGCGCAACGTGGCCTGCCCGAGTCGCGCCGAAGACCTGAGCCAGGACACCTTCATGCGCCTGCTGGGCCGTGACGAGTTGCGCGCACCCCGCGAGCCACGGGCGTTCCTGGTGGCAATCGCCAAAGGGCTACTGTTCGACTACTTCCGCCGCGCGGCCCTCGAACAGGCCTACCTCACCGAATTGATGCTGATCCCGGAAAGCGAACACCCTTCGCCCGAAGAACAGCAACTGATCCTCGAAGACCTCAAGGCCATCGACCGCCTGCTCGGCAAGCTGTCGAGCAAGGCTCGCGCCGCCTTCCTCTACAACCGCCTCGACGGCCTGGGCCATGCAGAAATCGCCCAGCGCCTCGGCGTCTCCGTTCCCCGCGTGCGCCAGTACCTGGCCCAGGGCATTCGCCAGTGCTACATCGCGCTGTATGGCGAGCCGCTGTGACAAGCTCCCGGCCGGTTTCGGCCCGTGTGCTGGACGCCGCGATTGCCTGGCAACTGTCCCTCGACTCGGGGGACGGCAGTGCGGTGGAGCGTGAAGAATTCGCCAAATGGCTGGCCAGCGATGAAGAACACGCCCGTGCCTGGCGCCAACTGGGCATGCTCGACCAGCGTTTCAGCGTGGCCTCAGGCCCGGCGCGGGCGGCACTGTTGCAGTCGCGCGAAGGCATTCGCCAGCGGGTGCGCAAGCTGGGCAGCGGCCTGGCCAGTGTTGCGCTGGTGATCGGCCTGGCGTTGTTTGCCGGTGAGCGCTATGTGCCAATCCACTATTGGATGGCTGATCAACGCACTGCGACAGGCGAGCAACGCACGCTGAAACTGGCGGACGGTACGCTGATCAACCTCAACACCCACAGCGCCATTGACGTGCGTTTTGATGAAAAGCGCCGGCTGATCGTATTGCAGGAAGGCGAGATTCTGGTCGAGACCGGCCACAACGACGCCCGCCCCTTCTATGTGCAAACCCGCGACGGCAACCTGCGCGCCCTGGGAACACGGTTTATCGTCAAGCGCGAAGACGACGCCACGCGCCTGAGCGTGCTGCAATCAGCCGTGGCCGCCCAGCCCGAGGCGTTGCACCAGGAACAGATCTTCAAGGAAGGCCAGCAAGTGCTGATGCGCAGCGACGGCCTGGGCCCTGCGCTGGCCGTCACCCCCGCCACCGACGCCTGGACCCGCGGCATGCTGGTGGTGGACAACGCGCGCCTGGGGGATGTGGTTGACGAGTTGAGCCGCTACCGCACAGGTTACCTGGGTGTGGATAAGAACGTGGCGGACCTGCGGATTACCGGCAGCTTCCCGCTGCATGACACCACCCTGGCACTCAATGCCCTGCTGCCCACCTTGCCGGTGCAGATCGAGCAGCACACGCCGTGGTGGGTGACGGTCAGGGCCAAGCCTTAGGTTCTGCGGTGCCTGGGCTATTGCTATCGCAGGCAAGCCAGCTCCCACAATTTTGACCGTGTGAACCCAATCAAATGTGGGAGCTGGCTTGCCTGCGAAGAGGCCCTCAAGGCCCTCCAAAAAAATATTTTCACCCCGCCCTATCACTTTTCAATTCTCGTTCGGCACCTAGGCAATTGAGAAATATTTCCATTCAGGAGCCGCCCTATGTCCCGCACGCTAGACACCTTGTTGCGCCCCAGCCTGTTAGCCGTGGCCATTGCCTTGAGCACCCCGCTGGCCAGTACTGCACTGATGGCAGCCGAACAAGCCTCGAACGTGCGCGCCTACAACCTGCCGGCGGCGCCGCTGGCCACCACGTTGAACCAGATCGCCAGCCAGGCCGGCCTGGCGCTGACCCTCAACCCGGCGCTGGCCTCGGGCAAGACCTCGGCACCGGTCAAAGGCCAGTTCGACCCACAGGGCGCGCTGCGTGAAGCCCTGCGTGGCACCGGTTTGCAGCTGGAGCAAAGCAGTGCCGGCACCTTCACCCTGGTTGCGATCCCCGACGGTGTGGTGGCCCTGCCGGAAACCAGCATCACCGGGCAAGACGCCAATTACGAAAGCGCCTGGGGCCCGGTGCAGGGGTACCTGGCGACCCGTACCGCCGCTGGCACCAAGACCGACACCGCGCTGGTCGAAGCACCGCGTTCGATTTCCGTCGCCACCCGCCAGCAGATGCAGGACCGCAACGTCCAGAACCTGGATGACGCCGTCAAATACATGCCCGGTATCGTGTCCGCCAGCTACGGCAGCGACACCCGTTACGACTGGATGCGTGTGCGCGGCTTCGAACCCACTCAGTTCCTCGACGGCCTGCCGCTGCCACGCGGTGTGTACGCCAACCCGAAAGCGGAAACCTGGAACCTCGACCGCCTCGCCCTGCTGCGCGGCCCGGCGTCTTCGATTTACGGCCAGACCCCACCCGGTGGCCTGCTGGACATGGTCAGCCGCCGTCCCAGCGCCGAGTCGAGCAATGCCGTGCAGGTGCAATACGGCAGCGACAACTACCGCCAGATCAACTTCGCCAGCACCGGCAAGATCGATGACGAAGGCCAGTTCCTCTATGGTCTCAGCGGCGTGGTACGGGATGCCGGTACCCAGGTCGATCACATCGACAACAAGCGCTACAACATCGCGCCGAGCCTGACCTGGAACATCGACCCGGATACGAAGCTGACCTTCCTGTCGCAGTTCACTCGCGACGATACCGGTGCTACTAGCCAGTTCCTGCCTATCGTGGGCACCAAAATTCATTCGCCATTGGGCGAAGTGTCACACCACAAGAACCTCGGCGACCCAGACTACGAGTTCTACGACCGTACCTACTACGCACTGGGGTATGCGTTCGAACATCGCTTCAATGACACTTGGCAGTTCAAACAGAACCTGCGCTACACAAAGTCGGAGTTGTCTTTCCAACAACTGACCGTGGGTGCCTATGCCTATGCCCCCGTAGATGCCGCAGGCAATATGGATCGTCTCTCAACCAATGTTGACGAGAACATCGGACAGTTCGCTGTAGATAACAATTTCCAGGCCGACTTCGCCACTGGCGACATCACCCACACCCTCCTACTGGGCCTTGATCACCAGCGTACCGACACCTCTTACTTGTCGATTTACGGAGGCGCCGGACGCGTCAATATCTTCAACCCGATCAACAGCACGCCAGTAGTACGTCCTTTGCGCTCCGATGCGTTTTACGACTATAACCAGAAGACTGTGCAGACTGGCCTCTACGCGCAAGACCAGATGGCCCTGGACAAATGGCGCCTGACCCTCGGTGGCCGTGAAGACTGGGTGCACCAGGGCACCACGTACTTCAATAAAAAAGACGCCACCAATACCGACCGCAGCAAAAACTTCAGCGGCAACGCGGCGATCAGCTACGTATTCGATTCCGGCTTCGTGCCGTACCTGTCCTATGCCGAGTCGTTTCAACCTGCGAGCAACGCCAGCGTCGACCCGTTGACGTCCTACAAGCCCACCGAAGGCAAACAATGGGAACTAGGGATCAAGTATCAGCCACCCGGCTCCAACACACTGCTGAGCGCAGCGGTCTACGACCTGACCCAGAAAAACGTGTTGGTGACCCGAATTGGTTCGGGTAGCCAGTCAATCACTGATCAAGCAGGCGAAGTGAAGGTCAAAGGCTTGGAGCTGGAAGCGGTATCTGACGTCACCGAAAACCTCAAGGTCATTGCCTCCTACACCTTGTCTAAGTCCGAAGTTCAAACAGGCATCTACAAAGGTAATCGCCTGCAACTGATACCTAACCAGCAGGCGTCGTTGTGGACAGACTACACCTGGCACAACGGCGTGCTCGACGGCTTCGGCATCGGCTTCGGTGCGCGCTACACCGGTAACACCTATGGCGATCAGGCCAACACCTGGCTGGGCAAGTCCGATGCCTACACCGTATTCGACGGAGCCGTTCACTACGACCTCGGTCGTCTCGATAACAGCCTCAAAGGTGCATCGGTGAAGTTGAATGCCACGAACCTGTTCAACAAGGACTACATTTCCACCTGCGACGCGTCTTACTGCTACTTCGGCGACCAACGCAGTGTCGTCGCCAGCGCCACCTACCAGTGGTAATCGGCTGAGTTCATCACCAGGCTGCCCCCATGGGCGGCTTTGGTGTGTCTGAAGGTTGAAAAAATGAAAAGCAAAACCATCCGCCGCTGGTCCTTCATCCACACCTGGACCAGCCTGATCTGCACGGTGTTCCTGTTGCTGCTCGCCCTTACCGGCCTGCCGCTGGTGTTTCACCACGAGATCGACCACCTGCTGGGCAACGAGCCCGAGTTGGCGCAGATGCCCGCCGACACGCCCCAGCTCAACCTGGAGCAACTGGTGGCCAAGGCCCAGGCCCATCGCCCCGGCGAAGCCATGCAGTACCTGGCCTGGGACGAAGACGACAAGAACGGCGTGATCGCAATCATGGCCGCCACGGCCGGCACCGAACCCAATTCGTCGCACACTTTCATGCTCGATGCGCGCACCGGCGAAGCCGTGGAAACCCCTGCGGCCAATGGCGGGCTGACGCTGTTCCTGCTGCGCTTGCATGTAGACATGTTCGCCGGCCTGCCGGGCAAGCTGTTGCTGGCGTTCATGGGCATTCTGTTTGTGGTGGCGATTGTCTCGGGCACGGTGTTGTACCTGCCGTTCATGCGCCGCTTGAAGTTCGCCACCGTGCGCCAGGACAAGTCCACCCGCCTGCGCTGGCTCGACCTGCATAACCTGATCGGCGTGGTCACCCTGACCTGGGCGCTGGTGGTGGGCGTGACGGGCGTGATCAGCGCCTGCGCCGACCTGATCATCGCCGCCTGGCGCCAGAACAGCCTCAGCGCGATGATCGAGCCGTACAAGAACGCTCCGCCGCTGACCCAGCGAGCCCCGGCCACCGAGTTGCTGGCCATCGCCGCCAAGGCTGCGCCCGGCATGGAGCCGGACTTCATCGCCTTCCCCGGCACACGCTTTTCCAGCGAGCACCATTACGCGGTGTTCATGAAAGGCAGCACCCACCTCACCTCGCACCTGCTCACGCCAGTGCTGATCGACGCCAGCACCCTGGCCGTCACCGCCATCGCCGAACGGCCGTGGTACATGGACGCCATGGGCATGTCCCAGCCGCTGCACTTTGGCGACTATGGCGGCATGCCGATGAAGATTCTGTGGGCGGTGCTGGATGTGCTGACCATCATCGTGCTGGGCAGCGGGGTCTACCTGTGGATCGTGCGGCGCAAGGCGGCCAAGCCATGAAGCCGCGGCAGTCGAGTTTCTGGAAGGTGTTTGGCATTCCCCTCGGGATTGGTGTGCTCAGTGCGGCGGGGTTGTTTGCGGCGTTGCTGGGGGATGGGCTGTGGGATTCGCTCAGCTGGGTGGGGTTGGGGATTCCCGCTGGCATTGGCGTATGGGGGTTAGTTAAGCGGCGCGGCTGAGGGCGCTTTCGCGAGCAAGCCCGCTCCCACATTCGAGCGCATTTCATCTGAAAATACGCGGTCGAATGTGGGAGCGGGCTTGCTCGCGAAGAGGCCTTCAAAAACACCCGCAATATCTCTAGGCTAGCCACTGCCCAACGTGAGGTGTACCCATGTCCGCTCCCAGCATGACCTTGTTCCACAACCCCGCTTCACCCTTTGTCCGCAAAGTGCGCGTGCTGTTGATCGAAACCGGCCAGCAGGACCGTGTGGCCCTGCAGGCCTGCATGCCGACACCAGTCGCCCCGGACGCCCAGGTGGTGCAAGGCAACCCCGTGGGCAAGATCCCGGCCCTGCGCCTGGCCGACGGGTCGGCACTGCACGACAGCCGGGTGATCCTCGACTACCTGGACCACCAGCACGTCGGCAACCCGCTGATCCCTCGTGACGGCTCCGCCCGCTGGCGCCGCCTGACCCTGGCGTCGATGGCCGACGGCATCATGGATGCCGCCGTGCTGGTGCGTTACGAGACCGCCATGCGCCCGGTGAAAAAACACTGGGACCAATGGCTCGACGAGCAGCGCAACAAGATCCGCCGCACCCTCGCCGAGCTGGAGCAGGACGCGATTGCCGAGCTGAGCAGCCATTTCGACATCGCGGCGATCAGCGTGGCATGCGCCTTGGGTTACCTGGACTTCCGTCACCCCGACCTGCAATGGCGCCAGGACAACCCCAAGCTTGCCGCCTGGTACGCCGAGGTCAGCCAGCGCCCTTCGATGCTGGAAACTCAACCGCCAGCCTAACGCTCACCACTGATCCCTTGTGGGAGCGGGCTTGCTCGCGAATGCGGTTTTTCAGTAACGGATGCGTTGACTGGCACACCGCTTTCGCGAGCAAGCCCGCTCCCACATTGGGCAGTAGCGTGGTTGAGGTAGTCGACCATCCGCGCCTTCATCTGCTGATCCTCACGCAACCCGATCATTGCACCGCCTCCAGGTCAAACTGCAACGGCTCAACCGCCTTGCGCTTGCCCACGCCATACCAATCCAGCTTGCGCGTCAGCACCATCACCGTACCCAACAGGCCGAACAGCAGCAGCGAGCCCATCAGCAGTGCGTAATCCTCGGCACTCAGCAACCCGTACAACAAGCCATACAACGTCGCCAACCCCACCGAAAAGCCCAGGCCGTGGCTGACGCTGCGCAGCACATGGCACACGTAGAAACCAATCAACAACACACAGGCGCTGGCCGAGATGAAGTAGGCCATGGCAAAGCCGATGTGCTCAGACAACGACAACAACAGCAGGTAGAAAAACGCCAGCGCAAACCCCACCAGCGCGTATTGCACCGGGTGCACGGCCAGGCTCTTGAGTACCTCGAACAGGAAGAAGCCGGCAAAGGTCAGGGCGATGAACAGCAGCGCATATTTGATCGCACGGTCGCTCTTGAGGTACTGGTCCACCGGGTCGATGAAATTGACGCCAAAGCCACGGTTGCTGAAGTCTTTGCAGCCCTGCCCGTCGAGACAGCTTTGCAGCGCCTGCTCAAGGTTGGTGGAGAAGAATGAGGTTTGCCAGGTGGCGCTGAAGCCCTGGTCACTGACCTCACGCTGGGCCGGCAGGAAGTTGCCGATAAAGCTGGGGTGCGGCCAGTTGGACGCCAGGGTCACCTGGCTGGTCTTGCCCACCGGTACGACTTGCAGCTGTTCGGTGCCTTGCAGGCGCAGATCGAAAGCGAACTCCACCACGTAGGGCTTCTTGCTGTCTTGCTGCGGCAGCGCCACGTGCACGCCTTCACCCAGCCAATCCACCTGGGAGCCCGGTTCGAACGCCAGGCGCTGGCTGCCCAGTTCCAGCTTCAGCGCGTTTTCGATGCCGCGAATATCGCTGATGCCCACCGCCAGAAACGCCGGTTCGAAGCGGTAATCCGTGAAATCTTCCGTGATGCCCAATTGCGCAGGGACTTCAAAACGTCCGCCGATGCGGGTGTCGGCATGGAACAGCCGCGCCTGGTAGATGCCCCGTGCGCGCAGTTCGGTCTGCACTTTGCCGTCGAGCTCAAATCGATCCGGCAGGAAATACAGACGACCGCGCTCTTCACGGGTTTCTTCGTAGCGTTTGTTGAGCTTTTCATTGAGTTTCCACTCGCGCACGGTCTTGCGATAAGGCACCACCATCACCGGGCCGGTGAGGCGCTGGCTGTAGCTGGAGCTGCGGGCGATGTCCATCAATACGCCGTCGCGCAGCTGCTGGCGGTCGCTGATGATGCCGTTGATCATCAGCAACGGAATCAGCAACAGCAGGATCAGCAGCGCAATGGCGCCAAGTTTGAAAAGCAGACTGCGGTTCATGGGTCTCTCCCTGTTTTGATGGGGAGAGTCTGGGCAGCCTGTGTGGGCGATTTATGTGGGCAATGTGGAGACTGTGTGGAGATGCAGCACCACTTGCACGCCGCCGTCGACATTACCGATCTGCAGCGCGCCGCCGTGCAGCTTCATCACTTCCTCGACAAAGTTGAGGCCAAGCCCCGTGCTTTTGCGCCCGCTGACCGGGCGTGGCAACGAGTAGAAGCGCTCGCTCAGGCGTGGCAGGGCGTAGTCGGGGATCGGCGCAGCCTCATTGAATAGCGTGACATGCACTTCATGCGCGTGGGTTTGAGCGCTGAACTTCAACACCCCTCCAGGTGGCGTAAAGTCCAGCGCGTTGTCCAGCAGATTGCCCAGGGCCTGGCGAAGCAGGAAGGGCTCGCCGTACACCTTCACATCAGCGGCAATGGCCTGCTCGACCCGCAAACCGGCGCCTTCGATCCGCGCACATTGGGCCTTGAGCACGTCGTCGACCATGGCGGCCAGCGGGATACTCGCCTGCTCCTCAAGACCCTGGCGCTGCTCCACCTGCGCCAGGTTCAACAGCCGCTCGATCAACTGCTGCAGGCGCGCACTTTCGCTGTCGATATTGCCGACAAACCGCTGCTGCTGCTCGCGATTCATATCGCCCTGCAACAGCTCCGCCGCCCCTCGAATGGCCGCCAGCGGGCTTTTCAATTCATGGGTCAGGGTGTGCACGTAATGCTCGACGTAGGCCTTGCCCTCCAGCTGCGTGCGCATGTGCTCAACGGCGGTGGACAGTTGCTTCAACTCGCCGCCCCGGTAATGCGGCAACTCGGCGCGCCGGCCTTCGCTGACGGCCTCTGCGTAAGCCGTGAGCCGGCGCAGCGCCACGCTCAGCCACCACGACAGCACTGCACCCAGCAACAGACCGAGGACCACCAACCCGGCGCCGTACCACAACAGGCGACGTTCAGTGCGATCAACATAGGGCTGCAACGAGCTGTTGGGCTTGGCCACGGTGACCACGCCGATGATCTGCCCGTTGTCGCGGATCGGCGCGCCCACGTGCATCACCGACGACGCCGGGTCATCCAGTTCGCTGCGGGTGGAGCGGGCGCCGTACTCGCCGCGTAGGGTCAGGTACACGTCGTTCCACTTGGAATAGTCCTGGCCCACCGCCTCGCCCGTGGAGTCGAGCAACACGGTGCCCTGGGCGTCGGTCACGTAGATGCGATGGTTGACCTGGTTCTTCGGCAAGCCCCAGATGGTCGCGCCCGGCTGGCGGTTGCCGTAGGCCTTGAGCAGTTCGGGCCAGTGACTCTGGCCGAGGGTGCCGTTCTTCACGTCATCGCGCAGGATCTCGGCCAGCAGGTTGGCGGTGTCCACCAGGGTTTCTTCGGTGGACTGGCGCACGCCCGGGCGGATTTCCTTCATCACCGTGCTGAGCACAAAGTAACCGGTGAGGCCGATAAACAGCGCGTACACCAGGAAGATCCGCAGCCCCAGGCGCATCAGCTGTTGCTCGGGCTGTAGCTGTAACCGAGGCCGCGGTGGGTCTGGATAGGCTCGGCATCGGCCGCCACGGTCCGCAGTTTGCTGCGCAGGCTCTTGATATGGCTGTCGATATTGCGCTCATAACCCGCATCCGCCGCCACGCCCACCGCATCGAGCAATTGCTCGCGGCTGAACACCCGCTCGGGTTGCTCCAGCAGGCTCTGCAACAGACGGAACTCATGGCGCGTCAGGCTCAACGGCTGGCCGCGATAGGCGATCTGCATGCGCTCCAGATCCACCTGGAACACCGTGGGCGCAGTGCCCGGGCCGATGCGCTTGAGGATCGCCCTGACCCGCGCCGTCACCTCACGAGGGCTGAACGGCTTGACCACATAATCGTCGGCGCCGATCTCCAGCCCTACCACGCGGTCGATCTCACCATCCCGCGCGCTGAGGAACATCACCGGCACTTCACTGAACCGACGCAGTTGCTTGCAGGTTTCAAAGCCCGTGATGTCCGGCAGCCCAATGTCGAGGATGATCAGGTCGGCCGGCGTCTGGCGCTGATGGGCCAGCGCTTCCTGGCCGAGGCTCAGCCAGGTGGTGGTGAAACCCTCGCCTTGCAGGGCGAATATCAGCGTGTCGGCGATGGCCGCTTCGTCTTCGACAATCAGGATATGCGCCATGGTGGTCCGTCAGCAGTCCGGTTTGTCAGCAGTGTAACGACGTGCCGGGTTTACCGCTGCGCCGAATTCACGCAGGGCCTTGGCACCGATCAGCAGCGGGTAGTTGAAGCTGCTGCGGTCGGTGAGGTTGACCTCGACGGTGCGCTTGACGTTGCCCAGGCACATTTCCAGGTCTATCACCGGGCGCTTGGCCACAGTGGCCTCGTCCTTGTCGTCGTCTTCATCGGCGCGGCTCTTGATCTTGCTGATGCGCGACACCTTGTGTTCGTAGACCTTGTCACTCGCATCCTTGCCGCCGAGGCGGAAGCGCACCCAGTCGTCACCGTCACGCTGGAAGGTTTCGATGTTGCGCGCAGAGAGCGAGGCGGTCAGGGCGCCGGTGTCCATCTTGGCCTTGAAGGTCTGGCCGATCTCCGGCAATTGGATGTATTCGTAGCGACCGTAGAGGGTCGGTTCGGCGGCCATGACGGGCAAGGCAACCAGGGCAAAGGCGGCAAGGAGCAGTTTCACGAAGTGATTTCCTCGGAAAGAAGTAGGCGGATTCTAGACCGCAAAAGCGCCGGTTAGTTAGCTCGCTGGCAGCATACCCGGCACATTGTGAAACATTCGCCGGGCGATTTGCGATTTGGCCTCTAGACTCACCTCTCTTATGATGGCCCGCCCACCGGACTCCAAGAGTTGCTTATGCGCCGCCTGCTCACCGGCTGTTTCGTCACCCTGCTGCTATTGCTCAACACCCTGGTCCTGTTCGGCCCGTTGATGGTGTTTGCCCTGCTCAAGCTGGTTGCCCCCGGCCGCTTGCGCGACTACATGTCCTGGGCGGTGATGTGGATCGCCGAGACCTGGGCCGAAATCGACAAGCTGATCTTCTCGCTGTGCATCCCCACCCAATGGGACATTCACGGCGGCGACGACCTGCGCGGTGACACCTCCTACCTGGTGATCAGCAACCACCAATCCTGGGTGGACATCCCGGCGCTGATCCAGACCCTCAACCGACGCACGCCTTTCTTCAAATTCTTCCTGAAAAAAGAGCTGATCTGGGTGCCCTTCCTGGGCCTGGCATGGTGGGCGCTGGACTACCCCTTCATGAAGCGATACACCAAAGCCTTCCTGGCCAAGCACCCGGAACTGGCGGGGCAGGACCTGAAAATCACCAAAGAAGCCTGCGAGCTGTTCAAGCGCCAGCCGGTGACGGTGGTCAATTACCTGGAAGGCACGCGGTTCAGCGAAGCCAAGCGCAAACAGCAGGACTCACCGTTTGCCCGGTTGCTCAAGCCCAAGGCGGGAGGCGTGGCATTTGTACTGGCGGCGATGGGTGAGCAGTTAGACGCGATCCTTGACGTCACCGTGGTGTATCCACAGGAGAAGATCCCGGGTTTCTGGGACTTGATCAGTGGCGCCGTGCCGAAGGTGATCATTGATATCCGCACTCGCGAACTGGACCCGGCGTTGTGGCAGGGGGATTACGAGAATGATCCGGCGTTTCGCCAGACCGTCCAGAACTGGGTGAACCAGCTCTGGATGGAAAAGGACGCGCGCATCGAACAACTGCGCGCGCAAGGGCGTTAACCGCCAGTGCCCCAAGCCTGCGCCAGCTTGCCCAGCACCGACTCGCTGGCGCCCTGGCCGCCCAGGTATTGCAGGATCACCGGGGCAAACTGGCCGATCATCCCACTGTCCATGCCCAGCGCGCTGAACGCGGTGTTCAGGTCGCTGGTGTTTTTCACGTTGCCCAGCAGGCCATCCAGGCCGCTGGTCTTGCTGCCGCCGCTCTGGCCGAGCATCCCGCTCAAGGCACCGAGGCTGCCCAGGGAATTGCTCCCCGAGAGTTGATCCAGGCCCGGCACGCTTTTGCCCAGTTGTGAATAATCGGTGCTGCTCAGTTGGTTCTTGGCCAGGCCCAGCATGGCGCCGGTGCCGCCTACCGCTTGCTCTGGCGTGACGTTCAATTGCGAGGTCAGGGCGCTGAGCAGACCGGCGGTCTGAGAGCTGGGCGCCGCTGCCGCCGCCTTGTTGTTGCCCTGGGCGCCGGAGACGGCGTTGGCCACGTCACCGAGGCTGAAACCTGCGGCAAACACCGGGCCAGCGGCCACGCTCAGCAGGCAGGACAGGGCAAAACCGCGTGAAATCTTCATCAAGACAACCTCTGAAAGTAGGAGCTAAAAAGCAGGCGTTTGACTGACAGTTCCAAAGGAATGTTCCCACTTCGAGATGAGTTCAGAAAAAGCTGCATCCGGATTACGTGCTCGCGCGTATATCAGGCATGCACCGCCCGGAGTCGGATGGAATGAATGCAAGCGCTGAACTACCCTCTGCCTACCGTGCGCAGTCCCGTCGCTCTCGTTCGAGTGCTTGGAGAAGCCCTATTTCCATCAACGATGCTGATCCGCTGCGGCCCTTGCTGGCCCAATGTGCCCTGGGCAACCGCCAGGCGTTCGAAACCCTTTACCGCAGTGTCTCACCGCGCCTGCACGGCGTGGCCTTGCGTTTCATGGGGCGCCCTGACCTGGCCGAAGAAGTGCTGCAGGAAGCCTTTGTGCGCATCTGGTACAACGCCTCGCGCTACGAAGCCCACCTGGCCGCGCCGATGACCTGGATGATCAACATCACCCGCAACCTGGCTATCGACCAGCTGCGAAAACGCCGTGAACAACCCCTGGCCGACGGCCAACAGGACGCCCTGCTCGACGACAGCCCCAGCGCCCACGACCACCTCCACAGCGAGCGCGAGGCACGCGCCCTCAACCGCTGCCTCGACACCCTGGACGGCATGCAACGCCAGTCGATCACCGTGGCCTACTTCCAGGGCTTGTCATGCTCGGAGTTGGCCGAACACCTGGCCGCGCCCCTGGGTTCGGTCAAATCCTGGATCCGTCGCGGCATGGAGCGCCTGCGCAGGTGCCTTGAATCATGAACTACCAGACCACCGCCCTACGCCGCGCCCTCGCCGCCGACTACGCCATCGGGTTGATGCCGGCCACCGCACGCCGACGCTTTGATGCCCTGCTGCTGGAAGATGCCGCGCTGCGCGTCGAGCTTGGCCATTGGCAGGACGCGCTTGCCAGCCTGACCGGCGCGCTGCCCGAGCGACCGGTGCCGGAACATGTGTGGGCAGGCATCAAGGCGCGCATCGAACCGCAGGTGCTGCAGATGCCAGCGAAGAAGCCGTTCTGGATGAGTGTTCGCGTACTGGTCGCCGCCTGTGCGGTGGGGATGACGCTGTTGGCGGGCGTGCTGTACCAACGCGACATCGGCCCCGAGTACAGCGCCACACTGGCCAGTGCCAACCAGCAACCGGCGCTGCAGATCCAGGCGTTTGGCGATCATTTACAAGTGGAGGCGCTGTCACTGGCCGCCGTGGAACCGACGCGCGTCTTGGAACTGTGGGCTATTCCGGCTGGCGGTAAGCCGGTGTCCCTGGGCCTAGTGCCTGTTGCCGGCAAAGGTCGAATTCAGTTGAGCAAGGAGCAGCAGGCATTGCTCGCCGCCCCGCTAACCCTCGCCGTCAGCCTGGAACCAAAAGGTGGCTCGCCGACCGGCCAACCAACCGGCCCCGTGCTGTACCAGGGCGCGCTGGCGACTCGCTGACACCACCAAACCCCTGTGGGAGCGGGCTTGCTCGCGAATGCGGTGGATCAGTCATGTAAGTGTCGACTGACACAGCGCCTTCGCGAGCAAGCCCGCTCCCACATTGGATCCTCTCCGGCTGGGCGACTTGCTCCCGGCGTAGAATGGCGCTTGCAGGCGTAAACAGCAGAAACAAACAGGGCGACGGCGTGTCGCTCTTTCCCCTCCCGGAAGTAGCCGATTCCCCGGAACCCTAGCGCCGTTACAGCCCACCCAGGGCAGCCTATATCTGGCAACCCTACTCAGGAGCTGTAACCCACATGATCGGATTGATCCCCAACTTTTTTGCTGTATTCAGTGCCATCAGCAGCCAGCAACCGCGCAATCAGGTCATCGACTTGGGCCAATGCCCTGCCATCCGCGACATTCAATCAAAACCTTACACGGACCCCGACCTGCCCCCTCCATATGGCGAGGGTTATCAATACTCCGCCACGGCCAACGGCAAGACGTGGACCGGGCAAACCGCCGCAACAGAGGACGACTACCTGAGCCCGGAGTACCAACTTAAGGCCGAAGAAATCAATGAGCGCAACGGCAAAGTTCATTGTGACTATGGCGGCAAGCGCTTGATTAAAAACGGTGAGGTGGCTAATCCCTATCTGCGACTCTCAACCCTCAAGTAACCCATAAAAAATGGCGACCTCCAGGGTCGCCATTTTTTCAGCCTTGCACGTTACGCCGCACTGAACAGTTTGTGCGGATCGATCACAAACTTTTTCGGCACACCCGCATCGAACTCGCCATAACCGCGCGGCGCGTCATCCAGGCTGATCACCTGCACGCCCACGATCTCGGCGATGTTGATACGGTCCCACATGATCGCCTGCATCAACTGACGGTTGTACTTCATCACCGGAGTTTGCCCAGTGTGGAAGCTGTGGGACTTGGCCCAACCGAGGCCAAAGCGAATGCTCAGGCTGCCCATTTTCGCGGCGGCATCCACGGCACCCGGGTCTTCGGTCACGTACAGGCCAGGAATACCGATCTTGCCTGCCACGCGCACCACGCCCATCAGCGAGTTCAGCACAGTGGCCGGCGCTTCGGCCTTCACGCCTTCATGGCCATGGCCACGGGCTTCGAAGCCCACGGCGTCGACGGCGCAATCCACTTCCGGCTCGCCCAGCAGGGCGGCGATCTGTTCGTGCAGCGGGGTGTCCTTGGACAGGTCGGCAATTTCAAACCCTTGCGCCTTGGCGTGGGCCAGGCGGATCGGGTTGACGTCACCGATGATCACTACCGCCGCGCCCAGCAGGCGGGCCGAAGCGGCAGCGGCCAGGCCAACCGGGCCGGCACCGGCGATGTACACGGTGCTGCCAGGGCCAACGCCAGCAGTTACAGCGCCGTGGTAGCCGGTCGGCAGGATGTCGGAGAGGCAGGTCAGGTCGCGGATTTTTTCCATGGCCTTGTCGCGGTCCGGCAGTTTGAGCAGGTTGAAGTCAGCGTACGGCACCAGCACGTACTCGGCTTGGCCACCGGTCCAATCGCCCATGTCAACGTAGCCGTAGGCACCCCCGGCACGGGCAGGGTTAACGGTCAGGCACACGCCGGTGTGTTGTTCCTTGCAGGAGCGGCAGCGGCCGCAGGCCACGTTGAACGGCACGGACACCAGGTCGCCGATTTTCAGGTTCTCGACGTCGCTGCCCTTCTCGATCACTTCGCCGGTGATCTCGTGACCGAGCACCAGGCCGGTCTGGGCGGTGGTACGGCCGCGCACCATGTGTTGGTCGGAGCCGCAGATGTTGGTGGAGACCACGCGCAGGATGACGCCGTGCTCGATCTTCCTGCCACGGGGGTCCTGCATTTTGGGATAGTCGATTTTCTGTACTTCGACCTTGCCGTTGCCGAGATACACGACACCACGATTACCAGACATGCTTTCACCTCGCTGTTGTTTTTATGGAACCGCGTTGCCCAGGCAGGCAGCGCGTTTAAGTGCTCGGGTACAGATGCTGTTTTTGCTTTGTTAGTGAAGGCCTCTTCGCGAGCAAGCCTGCTCCCACATTCGACGGGGTTCCAAACTTGGAATGCGGTCGAATGTGGGAGCGGGCTTGCTCGCGAAGGCGCCCATCAGAGCACCACTGTTCTATTGGCGTTGAGAAACACCCGCCGCTCAATGTGATACCCCACCGCCCGGGCCAACGTCAGCCCTTCGATATCGCGCCCCTTGGCGATCAAGTCCTCGGGATAGTGGCTGTGATCCACCACCTCCACGCCCTGGGCGATGATCGGGCCTTCATCCAGGTCGTTGTTGATGTAATGCGCCGTGGCGCCCACCAGTTTCACCCCTTTGTTGTAAGCCTGGTGGTAGGGCTTGGCGCCCTTGAACCCCGGCAGCAACGAGTGGTGAATGTTGATGGCCTTGCCATCGAGCTTGCGGCACAGCTCCGGCGACAGCACTTGCATGTAGCGCGCAAGGATCACCAGCTCGGCGCCGGTGTCTTCCACCACCTGCCACACTTGACGCTCCTGGGACGGTTTGTCGTTGGGGTCGAGGGGGAAATGGTAGTAGGGAATCTGGTGCCAGTCGGCCAACGGCTTCAAATCGGGGTGGTTGGACACCACCGCGACCACGTCCATCGACAGTTGGCCGATGCGTTGGCGGTACAGCAGATCGTTCAGGCAGTGATCGGCCTTGGAGACCATGATCACCACTTTTGGCCGATAGTTCGGCGCCGTCAGCTCGAAGATCATGCCAAAGGCTTCACCGCGCGTGGCCAGGCCATCGCGGAAGGCCTGCTCGTCAAACCCGTCGGGCTGGCGGAATTCCACGCGGATGAAGAACCGACCCGAAAGGCGGTCATCGAACGAGTGGTGCTCGGTGACGTAGCAGCCCTGCTCGAACAGGTAGCGGGTGACCGCATCCACCGTGCCGAGCACGCTGGGGCAGTCGGCGGTCAAAATCCATGTGTCGGGTGCGCGGCTCATTGCGGGTAACTCCTCAAGCAACTCCAGGCAACACACGCCCTGTAGACGCCCGGCTTGCCGGCGATGGCGTCGGTGAGATCGCCATCGCCGGCAAGCCGGGCGTCTACGGGGTGAGCGTCATGTCAGGCTTCAACGCTCAGACCGAACTCGGCCGACGCATCCTGCAGCCACAGCCACCAGTAGTCCGAGAAGCTGCGACGGATCAGCAGCTCCCAGGTGTCTTCGGCCGTGTGGCGGATCACCAATTGCGACTTGGCGAACACCGTGCCCACCGCCTTGCCCACCGGGAAGTTGTTGGGGTGCACGTCGTAGCTGGTGGACTTCATCAACACATCACGTACGTTCGGGCCGCGCAGTTCGAGGATCTGCTGGCCGCCGCTGACGTTGACGACCTGGATATGCAAATCACCCAGGGCGGCACGCAGGTTTTGCTCGGCGGCGAATTCTTCGCCGCTTGGCACAACGAGTAGCCACTCATCCGGGCCAAGCCATTGCAGGCTGGTTTCACCCTTGACGATGACTTGCAAGGCGCCTGGCAATTCGATGCCCAGGGCCTTGTGTACGCCGGCTGCGAAGGCGGCGTCATGGCCGTCGCCACGAATCGTCAGGTGGCCCAGGAGTTTCTTTTCACGCACGGTCACGCCGGCGTTCTTGCGGCCCTTGCCGACCAGGCTGGCGAGGTCGGCATGGTGCAGCGACGACTCGGCCTTGGCACCGGAGGTGGGGCGTTGTTGGTAAACATTGGCTGCTGTCATAGAGCACCTGTTCTGAATGCTGTGGTGTCTGTTCGGCCCTCATCGCGGGCAAGCCCGGCTCCCACAGGGAAATGCATTCCAAATGTGGGAGCTGGCTTGCCTGCGATGCAGGCGACTCGGTCTGTCAGATGTTCTGGCGATCGCCTTTCGGGTCGAAGAACACCGAGGAAACAATCTCCGCCTCGATCACGCTGCCATCCGCCTGCGGTGAGAACACCCGCTCGCCCATGCGCTTCAAGCCGCCCTTCACCACCGCCATCGCGAACGAATAGCCGAGGGAGTTGTGGGCATAGCTTGAGGTGACGTGACCGACCATCTTCATCGGGATCGTCTGCTTCGGATCGAACACCAGTTGGGCGCCTTCCGGCAGCCACACTTTTGGATCGACCGGCTTCAAGCCCACCAGTTGCTTACGCTCTTCGCGCACGCAGTCTTCACGGTTCATGCCGCGCCAGCCGATCCACGAGAACGGTTTGGTACGCCCCACGCACCAGCCCATGTTCAGGTCGTCCGGGGTCATCGAGCCGTCAGTGTCCTGGCCGACGATGATGAAGCCCTTCTCGGCCCGCAGCACGTGCATGGTTTCAGTGCCGTACGGGGTCAGGTTGTACTTCTTGCCCGCCTCGACGATTTTTTCCAACACGCCCATGGCGTAGTCGGCCTGCACGTTGACTTCGTACGACAGCTCACCGGTAAACGAGATCCGGAACACCCGAGCCGGTACGCCGCCGACCAAACCTTCCTTCCAGGTCATGAACGGGAAGCCGTCCTTGTCCAGGTCGATGTCGGTCACTTCGCTCAACAGCTTGCGGCTGTTAGGCCCGGACAGGGTCATGGTCGCCCAGTGGTCAGTGACCGATGTGAAGTACACCTTCAGGTCTGGCCATTCGGTCTGCTGGTAGATTTCCAGCCACTGCAACACGCGCGCCGCGCCGCCGGTGGTGGTGGTCATCAGGAAGTGGTTGTCGGCGAGACAGGCGGTGACGCCGTCGTCGAAGACCATGCCGTCTTCCTTGCACATCAGACCGTAGCGCGCCTTGCCCACGTCGAGCTTGGTCCAGGCGTTGGAGTAAATGCGGTTGAGGAACTCACGCGCATCCGGGCCCTGGATATCGATTTTGCCGAGGGTGGACGCATCCAGCAGGCCGACGCTGTCGCGCACGGCCAGGCATTCGCGTTTCACCGCCGCATGCAGGTCTTCACCGTTGCGCGGGAAATACCAAGGGCGTTTCCACTGGCCGACGTCTTCAAACTCGGCGCCGTTCTTCACGTGCCAGGCTTGCAGCGCGGTGTAGCGTACCGGCTCGAAGATGTGCCCACAGTGACGGCCTGCTACCGCACCGAAAGTCACCGGCGTGTAGTTCGGGCGGAACATGGTGGTGCCCATCTGCGGGATGGTCACGTTCAGGGAGCGGGCGGCAATGGCCAGGCCGTTGACGTTGCCCAGCTTGCCCTGGTCGGTGCCGAAGCCCAGCGCGGTGTAGCGTTTGACGTGCTCGACCGACTCGAAACCCTCGCGGGTCGCCAGTTCGATGGCGGCGGCGGTCACGTCGTTTTGCAGGTCGACAAATTGCTTCGGCGCCCGTGCAGTCGGTTTGTCATGCGGCACCTGGTACACGGCCAGGGTCGGTTCTTCCAGACGGCTCAAAGCCTTTGGCAGGGTGCCTTCCACCGGCGCAAAACCGGCTTCGCTGGCCGCGCGCACGCCGCCTTCAAAACCGTCCGCCAGGGAATCACCGAGGCCGTAGACGCCGTTGATGCCACCCACGCACACGCGCTTCTGCGGGGCTTCGCCCGGTACAAAACCGAGGATGTCTTCACGCCAGGTCGGCTTGCCGCCCAGGTGCGAAGCCAAGTGAACCACCGGGCTGTAACCGCCGGAGCTGGCCACCAGGTCGCACTCCAGCCACTCGCCGGGGCTGGTGACTTTGTGTGCTTTCACATCAATCGCGGCCACACGGGCGGCGGTGACGTGCTTGCTGCCACGGGCCTCGATCACGGCGCTGCCGGTGAGGATACGAATGCCTTTGGCGCGGGCTTCTTCCACCAGGGCGCCGCGTGGGTTGTGGCGCACATCGGCGACAGCCACCACGTGCAGGCCGGCATCCAACCAATCCAACGCAACACGGTAGGCGTGGTCGTTGTTGGTCGACAGCACCAGTTTCTTGCCCGGTGCCACGCCGTAACGGCGCACGTAGGTAGAGACCGCACCGGCCAGCATGTTGCCCGGCACATCGTTGTTGCCGTACACCAGCGGACGCTCGCACGCGCCGGTGGCCAGCACCACACGCTTGGCCCGTACACGGTGGATGCGCTGGCGCACCACACCAATCGGCGCACGGTCACCGAGGTGATCGGTGAGACGTTCGTGAATGGTCAGGAAGTTATGGTCGTGGTAGCCGTTGACAGTGGCGCGGGGCAGCAGCACCACGTCAGGCAGGGCTTTCAATTCAGCAATCACGCTGGCGACCCATTCGGCGGCCGGCTTGCCGTCGAGGCTTTCGCGGGAATCGAGCAGCGAGCCGCCGAACTCTTCCTGCTCATCGGCGAGGATCACGCGGGCACCGCTGCGCGCCGCTGCCAGTGCAGCAGCCAGGCCTGCAGGGCCGGCGCCGACGACCAGCACGTCGCAGTGACGGTTCATGTTGTCGTAGGTGTCCGGGTCGTTCTCGGTCGGCGAACGGCCCAGGCCAGCCGCCTTACGAATGTACTTCTCGTACGTCATCCAGAACGATTGCGGGTACATGAAGGTTTTGTAGTAGAAACCCGGCGGCATCAGCTTGCCGCCGACCTTGCC
>Ga0207655_1000990_pt1 | contig 29023 bp, 21 predicted proteins | sample KBSM44metaG_FD_184398 | JGI IMG/M metagenome (GOLD analysis project Ga0207655, IMG submission 184398) | Miscanthus rhizosphere microbial communities from Kellogg Biological Station, Michigan, USA - KBS M4-4 metaG (SPAdes) (version 2) | ecosystem: Host-associated > Plants > Roots > Rhizosphere >... | reverse complement strand
AAAGTATGGATGGTATGAATGAACAGACTGGGGGAAAACAAGAACTGAACTGTCTGATTTTTGTCTCTTCAGGATAAGGCTATAATCGGGGCGTCTCAGGACAGTGACAGTGTGTCTGTTGCGGTTTCTATCTGGCTCCCCAATCATCGTATCCCCCTCATCTGGTGAAATGGAGGTGGTAGTCTTCAGCTATTCATGCCTCCGGAAGCTGTCAGGGAATATACTGAATCGACAACTAATGGGCAAAAAAAGCCCCGATAGAGTTAGGGGGGCAAGAAAACAATAAATCGGCAATTACACAGAGCTAGTCTGCCTGCACAGTATGGCGCAGATAAATTATATATTTTGAATTTGATTACGTTTGAAATTAATTTTGAAAGTGAATGTAATAAACGAAATACTGCCAGCAGGCATTCCCTGAATGGGGGGATTTGAAGTTATTTTTACGTTTTGCACTGCCTGAATATTACTCTACAGAGAAATCGGGATGCTGGACATAGCACTTTAAGTACTTCAACCAAATGCCGCCCTGCTGGTCAAGTGCAATACATAAAAGATACCCGGGATGCCTGCTCCTGAATTGTTGTCTGCTCGTTGTCTTCTGACGATTATCCAGAGAGGGGATGACAGAGGCAGCTTCTGTATCTCCGTTTTTAGCGCAACCTTAAACAAAAGTTGCCTTGCAGGTTATGGGAGATTTCCCCGCGACGGTGCAGGTAATGGTCACTGTCTCTGCAACAGAGTTGATTATATCGAAGGTTTGATCATATGGAGTTGTTAAATCGAATGTTTTTTGTTGAGAGTTGTCGGTGAAAGTGGCTGAACCGCTCAGGCCTACGTCCAGGCTGGCAGGGTGTATCGTAGTTGAGTCAAAATAAACACTGTTGGCTGAAATACCATCAGCAGGCGCGCCGGAGTTTGCTTTCAGTCGAAGCTGGTCGGTAAAGGGGAAGTCTGTGAAGTCAATAGTTCCATTAATATGTTGACCCGTATCAGGTTCATAAATAACGCTACAATTTATTGAAACTGAGTGTTCAGCAACTAACTCGAAAACAATACGACCGTCATCAGAAAGCAAACCCGTCGCTTGGGTTGTACCGGAGGTGGTGAATGTTGCACCATCATCACATTGCGCTGATATAGACTGACCGGACTCCCCATATACAACCAGTTTGTTCGTTGTTTGGTAGGTGGTGTAGCTACCTTGTTTTTGACCATCCACGGAAGGTGCATTAGTAACAAAAAATGCGGCGTTGAGGGAAACCGATACGGAACGATTGTCCCCATTACCCAGTGAGGCGGTGATGGTAGCCTTCCCGATGTCTCCGGTGTCACTGAGTTGTGTGGTGACCAGCCCATTCTCATCGGTGGCCGATGTCGCCGGCGATACCGTTCCGCTATCAGTTGACCAGGACACTGCAGCTCCGGAAACAATACTGCCCGTGGCACTGTCAATGACGGTGGCCGTCAGCGTGGCGGTGTCCGTTCCGTTGTTAACAATGCTGTCTTTGTCGCTCGTCAGGCTGCTGATAATCCAGCCTGCATCGCTGTTTACAAGGCTGATATCACAGGTTGCTTCCTCCCCGTTATCCAGCGAGGCCGTGACAATGGCTGTGCCGGTATCTCCGGTATCGGCCAGCGCGGCAATAGCCAGACCATCAACGTTGGAGGGGGATGTCGACGGTTCAATGGTGCCGGGAGTGGTGCTCCATGTGATGGTCGCCCCGGTGACGGGATTCCCGGTGCGACGGTCAGTGACAGTGACCGTCAGTATGGCTTTGTCCACTCCGTCATTGACGATACTGTCTTTGTCAGAGACCAGAGCGCTGATGACGGGAGACTGTGGCACTTCCGTGAAGGTGACATCAACGCTGCGGCAGCTGTTGTTGACGGAAGCGGTGACAGAAGAGACCCCGGCAGTGGTGCTGGTGAGTGTGGTGGTGGCGAGCCCGGAGGTATCCGTGACAGCGGTAGAGCCAATGACGGCTCCGCCGGTGGCGGTGAAGACAACGCTCTGCCCGGAAAGGGGCGTGGTGCCGGTGCTGTCAGTGACCTGTGCCATAACGGAAACCATGGAGGCGCCATCAGCAGGGACATTGTTACCGGTGGCAAAAATCGTATTGATGATAGCGTCTGGATTGTTTTTCATCATATTTACACCCGTAAGAATGTCCGGAGAGCCTGTGATGTCAACCATAAACAGGCGGGGGTAAGTGATATACAGAAAGTGTGGATGGTTTTGAGTGAATAGACTGAGGAAAAACCAGAACTGAATTGACGGATTTTTAGACTCACTACAGGGAAGGTTGCTGGCGGGCCAGTCAACAACCCCATATCCGGAATCAGTGGCTACTGTTCATGCCTATTGATACTTGATAAGGGGCAAAGCAGGGGCACTAAAAAGACCGATTATGTCTGATTTCGGCTTTTCCCATAACCATCTAATCAACTGCAAAAAAACAAAAATAAATGAAAAAACACCATACCCTCTGGAGAGTTCACTAACGCCCGGTGGGTGGCAAATTATTCGGCTGTTACCAGGCAACCCAGCAAGTCCCCTGCAATGATCATAATGCCTATGTGGCAAAACCACCGCTGATAAATTGTCCAGTGCGTTCTCTATCTGAACGGTCACGAGCCATGTTAACGGCAAAGCTCTGGTGCTTTTTGATTGACGATCAAATGCGCCTGGCCTGCCAGTAGTGTTTTTGCCAGTAAACATTATTCAGCGATGAGCGAGTCACTCCCTTACTGGTCGAGGCATGAATAAACTTATTGTCAGACTCGTAGATCCCAACATGTAATTTGCTGCCGCCCGTCCCGGTTTTAAAGAAGACCAGATCCCCAGGCATCAAGTCAGCTTTCTCGATTTGTATACCGGTCTTTGCCAGATGTTCCGTATCCCGCGGTAGTTGCCGTTCAAACTGGTCGCGGTATGTCATCATCACAAAAGCCGAGCAGTCCACGCCGTTGTGAGTACTACCGCCGTAGCGGTAAGGTGTCCCATACCAGTCCGTCAACTGCGTGCGGAGACTGGCGGTCACCGTATCGGGATCTGGCAGGTGTGGCCCGAGTGGTTCTGCATGATGACTGCTGCATCCTGCTAATATCAGTGTCACTACAAATAAAATAAGGCGATGCATATCGCACATATTGACGCTTCCTTCTCACGCTTCAGTCGTGTGATTTAGCCCGTAAATATGAGTACTGATAACCAGCATCCATGTCACATAACTGCAATGATGCATCCGAAAATTAATTAACGCCTAACATTTGAAAATAAGAAGAGAATAGTGAAAGTTTATTTATAAATAAAAATAGCAATAACCCCCCGTCCTCTTAAAATCAGACAGGGGACTACGGGTGATTAAAATTCGTAAACCAGACCCAAACCTACGATATTATCTGTGCCAATACTGTTGTCCTTGTAGAAGTCATCGTTCCCGTCTAGCAGGTTGATCTTGTAATCCACATAGGTAGACATATTTTTATTGAAGTAGTATGTGGCAGCAATATCCACGTACTTGACCAGGTCTTTATCCCCGCCAGTAAAGTGGAGATCATGATCCGTTACCTTCAGTCCCTTACCCTTGGATTGAAGGTAAGACAGGGAAGGACGCAGGCCGAAATCAAACTGGTACTGCGCTGTCACTTCAAAGTTATTGGTCTCCTCGGCCACACCATTGCTGTCACCGTAAGGTGTCATATTGGTGGTTTCAGAATACATGGTTGCCAGGTAAATATTATTGGCGTCGTATTTCAGACCTGCAGTCCAGGCGTTGGCCTTGTTTCCGCCCGCGTTGGTGCGATTCTCCTGATCGTTCGTACGGTCAGATGACGCATATGCAGCACCTAAACTGAGCCCTGAGTCCCCCAGCTCATAGGTCGTTGAAATCCCCCAGCCATCCCCGTTCTCGCTGCGTAAATCACCACCACTGCTGCGATTACCGGTACCTTCCTGTCCGTTACTCGAGTTTTCGTTTTTGCCCTGGTACTGAGTCGCGAAGTTCAGGCCATCAACCAGACCAAAGAAATCATGGTTGCGGTAAGTTGCCAGACCATTGGCACGCTGGGTCATGTAGTTGTCAGAGAACGAGTAAGCGTCACCACCAAACTCCGGTAAAACATCCGTCCAGGCTTCAACGTCATACAGGATCCCGTAATTTCGACCATAATCCAGAGAACCGTAGTCTCCTAATTTCAAGCCAGCAAAAGCGAGACGAGTCCATGCTTGATCACTCGAGTTTTCAGTATCATTTGCCTGCACGTTGTATTCCCACTGGGCGTATCCTGTGAGTTCATCCGTAATGCGGGTTTCCCCCCTCAGGCCAAAACGCATGTATGTTTGATCACCATCAGCACCTGAGTCGCTTGAAAAATAATGCAGGCCATCAACCTTACCGTACAAATCAAGCTTATTGCCGTCTTTATTGTAAATCTCGGCAGCTTCTACGCTACCAGCTACCATCAGTGCTGGGACAATGAGTGCCAGTACTTTTCTGTTCATTTTGCCATCCTTAATAATTTAAAAATAAATGTGAACTTTAATCGTGTTCAGAACTCGCCTGTCAAAATTTAGTTAAATTACAGTTGTATTGATAAGGTTTTATTGTTTAAAAAAAAATCATGAATTGTGGTGCGGTACTTTTTAAAATAGCATCAGAAACGCCGTATAATACGGTGCTTTTCTTTTCATGTTATTAACTCATTTTTATTATGAGTTGCCGTATCAGGAGGGTAGTGGGTCTGTAAGTATAATTTACACCCTCTGGTCTGCCGGGAGGTGTCATTAAGCTCCCGGCATTCTTTTAATCAATTTGGAGAGCCGCTGATGATAATGAAGAACCGAAAACTTATTGGCGAAGAAAAAGGAATGAATATTGCGGCCCTGGCTGCGATGCGCGAAAGAGGAGGTGATCACAGTGGTGCATACAAGCTATGGGTGGATTCCATGAGATATCCTTGCAACGAATTGAACTCAACCTGGCGACAATGTCGGGCCAATTACTGTGAATATCACGCATTAATCGAGCACACACGCACCGGTACTACACAGGCCAAGGCACCAGGGAATCGCTTTGGACGCCCCTCCAGGCTGAGTGATGAACAAAAGAAATCGGTCCTGGAACGACTGAGCATGGGGATAACGGTGAGTGCTGTGGCCCGTGAATTGAGAACCACGAGGCAGACTATCCACAGGGTAAAAGCAGCCAGTTCAGTGTGATAGATTGCCACACCTCACGATGTCGTTGCTTTACGTGTGCCTTCGGAAACGGCAATAAAACACCTTCTTGTGTATTTAACCAGAGAAACAACAAGGATTTCCTATGTCACAACCGGAGAATAGCCCGCAGCGCCTAACCATCCGCTGGCCAGTGCCGAAAAACAACCGGGGCGGAGAGTTCTGTCATCTCGAGGAGATGCTGGCGCATCAGCAGGGGGAAGCCACCGGGCACTGGCTTATCGGCCGTCATGGCATGTGGCACGGTGGTATTCATATTACCGACACGACTACGCCGTGGTGTGCGCTCAGCGGTCAGGCGATGAGTGAATCTGTGGACTTTCCTGTGCCGTTTCCGGGAGAGCAGGCAGTGCGCTGCATGGCGGACGGTGAGGTGGTTGCATACCGGATTAACCGGGATTACCTCAGCGTGCCGTGGTACTGGGGGGATTTACGCTACTCCGGGTCTTTTGTGCTGGTCCGGCACCGTATTCAGCCAGGAGAAACGACAAAGAGCGGGTTGAGCTTTTACACCCTGTACATGCATCTTGCGCCCTGGGAGGCCTACCCGGATCAGGACAACACGGCGTTTAAGGTGGCAGACGGCCAGCACCTGAATGCGTATGTGGACGCGTCCATGCAATGGGTGGCGGCGGTGCTGCCATCCGGTACGCGGGTGACATGGGACAAAGCGGTCGGTGCTGACACGATGACCGGGAGCAACGGGCGGGAGTATGCGCACGTCACACTGGCAGAGTCGGTCACGGGCAGTATGAGTCTGAGCGCCGGGGACCGGGTGTGGGTTGTGTGCGACAAAGGGAATCTTGTTTCTGAATGTAATAGCGCTACCCGTCCGGCGTGGTGAACGACATTCCTGCCGCCGTCACGCGAAACCGTGCAGTTTGATACGGTGGTGTGCCCGACCCCTTACCCGATTAAGGCTGGGGACCCGGTGGGCCATCTGGGCTGGTTTCAGGTCCCCAGTGAGGACGGGCATGAAAAGCGCTATCAGGTGCATATTGAATGTCTGACCACGGACGACCTGCCGCGCTTTCTGAGCAACCCCGAAGGCGTGGGGCGCGATACACCCGCTTTTGCACGCTGTCCGAAGGGTATTCCGGTGTATCTGCAATTCAGCGGCGGTGAAATACAGAAGGGTCTGATAACTACGACGAGCGAGACAGTGATGGCGCTGTCCGGGCAGGCGGTGACGGACAAAGAGGGTAAGCGTTACTGGCCGGGTGGTTCGTCGCGCGGGCTGCTGGCGGAGTCGGATGTGCAGTTGCTGTCCCGGTACGATCTGGCCGGTCGGGGTTTTGAGGCGACGGAGGACAGCCCGGCGAGCTTTGACCATCTCGACGGGAAGACGCAGCCGAAGGGGCTGGTGAAGACGATATTTGAGTGTTTTTTCAGCGTGGCGGACAATGACGGTAAGCCCTACAGCAAGGGTGTTGCGTTCAACTACCGGCAGCTGCTGGACAAGATTGACGACGCGAAATCCGCCCGTTATAGCCTGGAGCATTACCGGCTGTGTGTGAAGCATCCTTGTGAGTGGTACTACTCTTCGGAATCACCGGTGTGGAAAGCGTTCTTTACGCCGCAGAAAAAGAGGGAGGAGCCGGAATGGTAAGCGTACAGCGAGAAGTTTCTGACTGACCTGCGCTGGATGCACCTGGTGCCGTGCATGGTGGAAAATCAGTGGCATCTGCACCCACTGGTCTTTCTGGATGCTATTAAATGTGGCGGATACGATTTTCTACTAGAGCTGGAACTATTAGAGCAATTATTGAGGAGAGTAAAAAGCAAGGATTTAACCTTAACTCACAAATTGCGTATATCCTAGGCACGGTTAAGAGAGAGACTGGCGACACCTTTCAACCAGTGAGAGAAGGTGATTGGGTTGGTCATACTTCGACGGATGAGTACCGGAAAAAGCACTACCGATATTATCCATATTATGGGCGAGGCTATGTTCAAATCACCTGGGATTATAACTATAAAGCATATTCAGAAAAACTTGGTGTTGATTTGGTTTCGGAGCCGGATAGGGCTTTAGAGCCAAATAACTCGTTGTTTATTCTTATTGATGGATTCAAAAATGGCATATTCACTGGAAAGAAACTGACTGATTATGTAAGCAACGATGGAGTGGACTTCCTCAATGCAAGACGGTGCATTACCGGTTTAGATCACGCAGAACAAATCGAAGGCTTTGCAGAATATTTTTTAAGAAAGCTGGATGCAGGGGAGCTAATTTGAGGATGAAATCCCTATTTATCATTGTCGTTTCATTCATTCTTAGCTTCTCTTCTGTGGGGAGCGAATTAAGGTGTGGATGGTTACAAAATCCTGGCCCCGCTAATCAATGGATCAGTGATAAAGACGGGACGTGGGATATATCAAACCAAGGTCGATTTACTTCAAGTGGCATTGAAAAATTGAAGGGTTTTCCAGAGAAAGAGTTTGTAAAAACAAATGGGAATTATGGTTACGGGTGTGCCTGCATCAGGGCTGATGTGGATTTTGATAAGAGAAAGGTAATCAAAATTTACAGCTCCAAAATACTACCACTTTCACGTTGCCAGGGCGATCAGACGCTTAGCGAACCTTGAGGCCCCTTTTATCCTGGCGTAATCTCTTGCCCTGTATACACGGGTAGTTCGTCGCGCGGGCTGCTGGCTGAATCGGGTGTTGGGCTACATAAAACACGTTTATAATGGTATATAAATGAAAATTATATCCTTTATATTGATGTTCGTATCATCATTTGCTTACGCCGGTTCTGACTATGGAACATGGGGAACAACATGTAATGATAATGGGTTCATTCTTTCATTAAAAGAAGATTCATCTCCATTGGTTGTTAGTGATAACCAGATAGTTATATCGATGCATTCAGAAAGAGTTGACCCTAAGGTTATTGATGTTTTCTTTGATAATACATTAGATCTTGGTCAAGGAGGCATGGGGTTTAACTGGTAGGGTGTTGATAAAGCGAAACAAATAGCTGAATTAACATATTCAGAAAATAATAAATGGCTGATGAAATGGTTTGGTTTTTGGGATGCGAAAAAACAGACACGTTTTTGGGTTAAAGAGCCTGATTTTATCCAGTCATATGCAAAGCATCACGTCATCGCGATGATCAAATGCGAAGAACAGTGACGGTAGTGAGGTGATTTGATCGAAGGTGAAGTCAGTTCGGGAACAGCTCAATCAGGTAACGATGTAGAACGGACCATTGTTAATTATAAAAAGTGGGCTCATCGTGTTTCCTGTGCGAAACGGTGGGAAAGCCAGGATACTTCTATCCAGGATAGTTTTGGTCGACTTCGTTTACCTGGGTTTACCAAAGGACCTAAGCCTATGCTCGCACGGTCAAATAATAGTCAACAAGAGTTAATTAATTACATAACCTGATACAGGAGGAAGAAACCGGAATAATACCTTACTCCGCTTCACTGCGGTAACGGAGGTATAGGTTGAACTTCCCGCGTCAAGCTCCCCATAACTCTGGTTCTGCTGTATCCCGGGGACGAAATGTTTCTGAGCAGGAAATTATCACCGCTCGCTGATACTTAGTGGACTACCGTGTCTTTCAATATGCTGGCAGGTGTCAAACTTTTGCTACTGAGAGGCCTGTATGTGTCATCGACATATACGAATATATTACTTGATGGAAGGCGCATCTGGGCTGAGAAAAATTTAAGCCAGATGTAATCTGACAAATGCCTGGATAAATATTAATAAAACAGAAAATACAATTATATTGTTACGCACGTGATTATTGTGAGGGCAAGTGTTATTTACTTTCGCACTGACCGTCAGTTACAGGTGCCTTTTCTCTACACTCTTATCTGTTACCTGTTACCTGTTACCTGTTACTTTGTAAGGCTTTTGACCTGTGCTTTATAAATAGCTGAGGCGTACGCGCGACACCATCGTTTAAAAATAAACGTAATTATTTATTTTAAAAATGTAAACCTGGGTAAAATAACCTCAATTAAAACTCCATACACTAATAAAAAACTCACCTCATCCATATGAAAAACTCATTGTTAAAATTAACAGCACGTATATGCCTGTGCATTCAAATATCTGGCCTGTTCACGGGGGCTTTTGTACCTCTTATCGCAGAGGCAAATAATAATGCTGTAAAACATAAAGCGCTGTTTGCGTCAAATACAGCACTTTATGTTTTAGAAAATGGCGATACCGTTGAGTCTGTTGCCAGAAAATTTGGACTAAATGTCGCCGAGTTAAAAAAACTTAATGAATTCCGCACGTTCAGCAAACCTTTTGAGCAACTGGGGGCAGGGGATGAGATTGATGTGCCCACACCGCAAAGCGCAACTCCCGCCAATGATAGCGGTGAAGTCATCGGCTCATCCCTGAACAACAGCAGAAACGAGAAATTATGGGCTCAGACCTCAACTACGCTAGGGACCGCTTTGAGTAGCGATGATCCTAGACAAAGTGCTGCAAATGTTGCCGGTAGTATGGTTACCGGAGCGGCTTCTTCTGCGACTCAGGACTGGTTAGCTCAGTTTGGTACAGCACGTGTTGATTTAAATGTCGATGACAAATTTCATCTGGATGATTCGTCTATTGACTTCCTTCTTCCTCTTTATGACACCCCTTCGAATCTGTTTTTCACCCAATTGGGGTACCGGCATAAAGATGACCGCAATACGGTTAACCTTGGTCTGGGCTACAGAAGATTTGAGGGGAACTGGATGTATGGAATCAACTCCTTCTATGACGATGATGTCACAGGCGGTAACCGCAGGATAGGGATAGGTTTTGAAGCCTGGACTGACTATCTGAAACTGTCTGCAAATGGCTATCGTGGCCTCACAGACTGGCATCAGTCACGGGATTTTGAGGATTATGATGAGCGCCCGGCAGATGGATTTGACATCCGCGCAGAAGGCTGGTTACCCGCATACCCACAACTGGGCGGCAAAATCGTTTATGAGAAGTATTATGGCAATAATGTTGCCCTGATTGATAAAGACACGCTTAAGCATAATCCGGTGGCGGTTACGTTCGGCGTTAATTATACGCCCATTCCATTGCTGACGTTTGGTGTTGACCATCAGCAGGGGGAAGGGGGAGATAATGACACCACCTTTAACCTAGAACTGAACTATCGCCTTGGGGAGCCCTGGAGCAAACAGATCGACCCAGCCATGGTGGATTCCACTCGTACGCTTGCGGGCACCCGCTATGACCTTGTTGAGCGTAATAATGACATTGTTCTGGATTATAAAAAGCAGAACCTGATTCAGCTTGGTCTGCCGGATTATCAAACGGGGAACGCCGGGGAAACAGGCATTATCACGGCAAAAATCAATGCAAAATACGGTGCTGAGCGGGTTGAATGGCATGAGGAGTCGGCATTTTTCACGGCGGGAGGTAAAGCGGAGTCTACAGGTGCCCACGGCGAGACACTGAAAATTACTTATCCTTCATATATCAACTCCGGATCGCACGATATGAATCTCTACCATATCAGTGCCGTTGCTTATGACACCCGTGGAAATAAATCCAATAATGGAACAACAGATATTCAGGTGCTGAAAGCCGATGAAAGCACGGTCGGCATTGCAGACGGCGATCTGACAGTGGGCGATAACAATGCCGTCGCCAACGGCACCGCGACAGACAGCGTGGTGGCGAAGGTCACCGATGCGAACAGCAACCCGGTCTCCGGGGTTGAGGTGACATTCTCGGCAGGCAACGGCGCGAAAGTCGCGAAGGAAACCATTGCGACTGGCTCAGATGGTACGGCCACCACCACCCTGACCAGCACCACGGCAGGCGCGGTAACGGTAACGGCGAAGGCCGGTGAGAGCGAACAGAACGTTGACGTGAACTTCACGGCAGACAGTGACACCGCGGAAATCACCGATGCGAACCTGAGCGTGGGTACCGGTGCCGTCGCGGACGGTGAGCAGACCAATGCCATCTCGGCCATCGTGACGGACGCGAACGGCAACCCGATCGCGAACCAGGCGGTGACGTTCAGCGTGGCGGAAGGTGCGACTATCACCACCACACAGGGCACGACGGGCGCTGACGGTAAAGCGAGCGCGACGGTAACCAGCAAGACGGCGGGCACCTATGCGGCCACGGCTTCCGTGAACGGCAGGGACGTCAGCAAAAACACCACTTTCGTGGCAGACGACAGCACCGCTGAGATCGCCGACGGGAACCTGACGGTGGGCGACAACAATGCCGTCGCCAACGGGACCGCGACAGACAGCGTGGTGGCGAAGGTCACCGACGCGAACAGCAATCCGGTTTCCGGTGTGGAGGTGACGTTCACGGCAAACAACGGCGCGAACGTCGTGACTGAGACGGTTCCGACCGGCACAGACGGTACGGCCACCACCACCCTGACCAGCACCACGGCAGGCGCGGTAACCGTGACGGCGATGGCCGGTGAGAGTAAGCAGAGTGTTGACGTGAACTTCACGGCAGACAGCGACACCGCTGAGATCACCGACGGTAACCTGGTGATAGGTCATGACAATACAGCCGCGAGCGGCAAAATAACTGATGGTGTGACCGCCACAGCGACAGTGACTGACTCCAATGGAAATCCTGTATTAGGCCAATGGGTGACGTTTACTGTAACGAAGGGTGCAACCATCACCACCGTGAAGGGTATTACCGGCACCGAAGGCAGGGCGGCCGCGGTTGTGACCAGTCAGAAAGCCGGTACCTATACGGTGACGGCAGAAGTCAATGGCAGTACCGCAAGCAATGACGCTCACTTCGTGGCTGACAGCGACACCGCTGAGATCACCGACGCGAACCTGAGCGTGGGTACCGGCGCCGTCGCGGACGGCAATCAGACCAATGCGGTCTCGGCCATCGTGACGGACGCGAACGGTAACCCGGTGGCGAACCAGGACGTGACATTCAGCGTGGCGCAAGGCGCGACTATCACCACCACGCAGGGCAAAACAGGCGCTGACGGGAAGGCGACCGCAACAGTAACCAGCAAGAAAGCGGGCACCTATGCGGTCACGGCCTCCGTGAACGGCAGGGACGTCAGCAAAAACACCACCTTCGTGGCTGACAGCGGCACCGCGGAAATCGCCGACGGTAACCTGACGGTGGTCGACAACAATGCCATCGCCAACGGTACCGCCACTGACAGCGTACAGGCGAAAGTCACCGATGCGAACGGCAACCCGGTCTCCGGTGTTGAGGTGACATTCTCAGCAGGCAACGGCGCGAACGTCATGACCGAAACCGTGCCGACCGGCGCAGACGGTACGGCCACCACCACCCTGACCAGCACCACGGCAGGCGCGGTAACCGTGACGGCGAAGGCCGGTGACAGCGAGCAGACCGTTAACGTGAACTTCACGGCTGACGAGCCTGCAAACATGGAAGTAACTATTACGAATAACAATGCTGTTGCAAATGGCAATGATATGGTGCTGGTACGGGCTATGGTCAGGGATGCACAGGGGAATCCAGTAAAAGATTCGGTCGTGACTTTTGCTAAGATGGCGCCAGGTGGCTCTGCGCAAATCAGCCAGGTCCATGTAACCACTAACGATCATGGGGTGGCCTCCACCACGCTGACGGATACAGTGGCTGAAACTGTTGGCCTGGACATTAACATGATGAACTCTGAAGGCAATCAGTCCATTGCAAATGAGCAATATGACATCACCTTCACGGCTGACGACAGCACCGCGGAAATCACCGACGCTAACCTGAGTGTGGGCACCGGTGCAGTGGCGAATGGTAAAGCCACCAATGCGGTCACCGCCAAAGTCACCGATAAGAACGGCAATCCGGTCGCCAGCCAGACCGTGACGTTCAGCGTGGCTGAAGGGGCAGTCATCACGCAACGTGAGGTGCAAACGGGGGCCGACGGTAATGCCGGCACCGAAGTGACGAGCCTGAAGGCGGGCACCTATGCGGTCACGGCCTCCGTGAACGGCAAGGACGTCAGCAAAAACACCACCTTCGTGGCTGACAGCGGCACCGCGGAAATCGCCGACGGTAACCTGAGCGTGGGTAGCGGCGCTGTCGCGGACGGTAAAGCCACCAATGCGGTCTCAGCCATCGTAACGGATGCAAACGGCAACCCGGTGGCGAATCAGAAAGTGACGTTTCAGCCGAGCGGTGGGCCGATCGCAACTCCGTCCAGTGCGACCTCGGGGGCGGACGGTAAGGTGACGACTATGCTAACGAGCACGATAGCAGGTACCTTCCAGTTCACGGCCTTCGTGGAGAATAGGGGGATCGTCGGCCACACCACCTTCGTGGAGGAGATACCTGTCACAATTGAGGTCACTAGTCTTGATTATGACAGAGCTACCCATATGGCTAGTTGTTCATATAGAGTCCATAGCGAAAATGCCTCCAAATCCAGTACAATGAATATTGGCCTTGATGAACTTTATAGCAGCGGCTATCCTGGCTACCAGATAGAAGTATCCAATCTTTATTATGGTGATAGACCTGACGTTAATGCTCAAATTGGTGGTCTCACTAAAAAAATCGGTGGGATGACTTCAGGGTCTGATTTTGCACTGAGGTGTGGTGATGTTATTAAGCATTTCGAATGGTAATATAATAGTGATAGCCTCAATAAAGTGAAAAACTTAAGGTTTTGAACTTGCTATAAAATATGGACAGGTGACTTGTCATGATCCTGTCCATATTTATCGTAAACGTACAGCGAGACTTGCATCTAATCTCGTTGTAGGGATTGCCCCCCGGGCCTTATGACCTGGGGGGGATATTGTAAACTGATATAACGAATTCGTGGAACCGCCTAAAGCTAAGGACTTAGTTATTGATGGAGGGATAATGCTTAAAAACAACAACATAACAGCATAATGCACTGTTGATGAAAATTACTTTGAGACTCATCCCGCGGCCTTCGGTATGGTTGTATCGCTGGAGTTATATGATGTTCCTGGTCATAAAATAGGGGGGCTCGAAAGAAGCTGTAGAACGTGATTCTGATGGAAAGTTTTATTACAGCTATTTATTACCAGGCGACTCGATACCAACGTCAAGCTATAACATGCAGTGTCTAAGCCTAGTAGATGACAGTATCGCAACTGATAGCATTAATGTTAGATAGGAATATAAAACTATTATGTACAGGAACTATTCTATGTAATGGAACAAAAGTATGTTTGTTGGTAGTTTTATTTACCTTTCATAGCAATGCAGGAGTAGATGGCGAGAATTAACAGACATGATAAGAGAATTTATATCAGTGCGGATCTCCGACACACGCTGAGGTTAGAGGTGAAGTAAAGGGCCCCCATGCTCTTGCTGGTATTGGCTTCTATGGAATAGAAAGTATTTCTGTTTGCAATGGGGGGAAAGTACCTGCTTTACTTTTTTATAGTCCTGGTATCTGAACTCGATACAACTAAGGCGATTTATGAACAAATATGGCTATACTGAGTGGGTGGTCGAAGAGAAAAAAAAGTTAATATTAAACAGCAGTGGCTGGTTTTTTCAGATTAATGTCCTGCTGTCGCTTTTTCTCCTGATTCACTTCGAACATCATAACCCGCTTTCACACCCAATCGTGGCGTTAAACATAGGATGTGCTACGGTGGCGGCGGTACAGTTACATTATTTAATGCCTTCTGGTGCGTTACGTGCATGGCAGATATTAATATCGGGGGTGCTTGTTCTTATCTGTGGCTGGAGTGCTGTCTTTTATCATTTATTGCGCGCTGATGACATTATGGTGATGTTTCCTTTGTCCATTTCATTGTTGTTATCGTCGCTGATTACGCTTTACCTCTCACCATTATTGTTCAGTCTCCTCACTTTTTCGCTGACAATGATTCCCGTTGCAGGCAATGTGATATTACGTGATGCCGATGTGCTGTCTGGCATTACTGCCTGCCTGCTGATGTTGTTGATGATGTATTCAGCAAAAAAAATTCTTGAACGCCGGTTTTTTTATGCAACAGAGCGTGAAAGTGAAAACACACGTCTGATTGAACGGCTCAGTAAACTGGCGAGTAAAGACCCGCTGACGGGTATCGCAAATCGCCGTTATTTCAGTAACTATCTGGATTCTGTTTTTCCTGGTCCGGAAGATAACCAGGAAAAAATGGCGGTCATTCTCATCGATATTGATTTTTTTAAAAATTTTAATGATTGTTATGGTCATCAGGCTGGAGATGAATGCCTGATAAGCATTGCGGGTTGTCTTGAGATTTGCACGCGGCGCACACAGGATTTAGTCGCTCGCTACGGCGGGGAGGAATTTATTATCCTGCTACCCCGGTCAGGTAAAGGGGAGGCGATAGCTGTGGCCAAACGTATCAGAGACAGGATCGCCCGGCGGGCAATACCGCATAAAGCGTCCAGTGTGGCACCGACAGTGACGGTGAGTCAGGGTGTCGCAGAATGGACGCCGGGAGTAGACAGCAGGCAACTGATTGAAAATGCCGATCGCGCGCTTTATCAGGCAAAATCCGGGGGGCGAAACAACTATGTTCTTTATCAGGACCAGCCAGAATAATCAGTATAGAAACATCGGTTACATGATAGTCAACGAATGAACATGAATCATCATTCTGCAACGGCAGCTTTACCTTAGCGTCATGTGGTTTCTTGTTCTGCTGGACTGATGAATGTTCGTTTCTCAGGTTGTAACCCGTTCAGCAATGTTGTGTTTGTTTGTCTCTCTTCATATCTTAGTGAGTAACCGACAGATGTTTCCAGAGTAGAGCTTCTTCACACCAGTCAAAAAAGCAGAGCAGAAGCAGGCTTTCGCTAAAGTTTATACACTGATAATCACAACTTAAGAGAGTTTCCTTTGCATTTATGTATATCTTTATTGTGATGACTCATTTGTCGGAGGTGCTTAAATGACATCCCTGAGTAAAAAAAAACGAGAAAAACCATCGTTTATGTGGTGTGTTTCGTCTTAATTCTTTTGCTGTATTTCGCGGATTTTGTGGTGCACCTGAATCTACGCAATCAGACAACTGCCATCAAAGTGATTTCCGCGGTTGAACAGCTCCTGGATCAGGGAGAACTGGCGGGGAAGTTAATTTTAGAAAACAATCCAAATTTGCAAACCTGTGAAGATATTTTACCAGAACTCAGAGAGCTGGCGACGACACTGCCTTATGTAAGGTCAGTGAACTTAGGGCAAGGAGATAAAGTCATCTGTAGCTCCTTTGCCGGAAGCGTAAACGTATTACTTAACTCATCCGGCTATACTCATGGAAAACTTGAGCTTTTAAGTAGCAGTCTCGTCCAGTCACAACATCCCGCTCTTGTCGTTAAATCATCAGGCCATCACAACGGTGACATAGATGTACTCAGCGTCATTGATGGCGTCTATATCAGCAATGTGCTTTCACAGCAGGCAGATGATGACCTCGCAATATACTTTAATGTTGGGAGTGAATGGCTGTCCCAGGAAGGGGGCATGTCCTGGGCTACCCCCGAAAATTATCGGGCAGGCGAGCAAATACTGCGTTCACAAACGTATCCTTTCTCTGTGTTTGTCGCTGTTAAATCGTCTTCGCTTATCATGACTTTCGTTCGTGAAAAATGGCTGTCAGTTTTGATCATTGAAATAATGTTTTCAGTGCTTTTCTGGACTGCGTTGAAATCACTGAACCGTCCTTATTCTCTGAGAGCAGATATGGAGAGGGGACTGAGAGAAAATGAATTTGTTCCATATGCCCAGACCATTGTCGATGCTCAAAATGGCCATATTTTTGGTATCGAGATACTTATGCGTTGGGAACACCCTACACAGGGACTTGTCAGACCCGATATTTTTATCCCGCTGGCCGAGGACACAGGACTGATAGTGCCAATGACTCGCACCCTTCTCAAAAAAACAGCTCAATGCCTGCATCACTACAAAGCGCAACTCCCTGATTCATTGCATGTTGGTATCAATATAGCGGCACCTCACTGCAAAGACCCCCGGCTATTGCAGGACTGTCGGGATTTTATCGCAGTGGCAGGTTCGCAACGTGTTCATCTGACACTGGAACTGACAGAACGCTATCCGGTTGAGGTCAACGCCGAAACCATCGCGTTGTTTAAACAATTACAGGATTCTGGTGTTGTCCTGGCCATTGACGACTTCGGAACCGGACATTCCAGTTTGAGTTATTTTAAGGACTTTCGCATTTCGTATATCAAGATAGATAAATCATTTGTCAGTCAGACAGGAAATGATGCTGTATCGGAACATCTGATAGACAACATTATCGACCTGGGTAAACGGCTGGAAGTAAATATTATTGCTGAAGGTGTAGAAAATGAAAATCAAGTGAAAAAATTGCAGGCTATGCAGGTGAATTATCTGCAGGGGTACCTGTACAGCAAACCATTACCACTGGATGTTGTGCTTGCATCTTTTGCAGAACATCGTGAATAAGTTACTGTGCATGTACCGTTGTATTCGGGTATATCCAGTAGAGAGGTAGATTTGTTTTGGCTCCGAATGCATGGCAATATACACATTGAAATGATAGGGATTTGTGAAAGTGAATAATGAAGGATACCCATTTTAGCCGTCGAATGGAGCTTGCCAGGCTCATTATATCAGTTACCGTACCGATAATGATTGGAATATGCGGATATTTTGTTCAGAAAAGTATTGTGGCATTTGAAACGCACCGGGAGCTCACAAACGACATGACGGTGAAGCTGACCGACAGAAGGCTGTCAGTCTATGACAGAATTAGCTTACCGCTGAACAACATTTACTGCTACATCGAAGAAGTTTGTGACTGGGAAACTCTCTCTGCAGAAGAAGTTAAAGCCATCAGGAAGGTCGTAAACCGTCACATGCATGCAGAAAGAGCGATCTGGTCACCAGAAACGTTCAGATTATATATGCGATATATGGATAGTGTCGCATTTCAGCGGCAGAAAAAAGGGCAGGAGGCGAAAATCCGGGCTGAAATTAGCAGGCAACGATTATATTCTGCAGGCTGGGAAGAGAACTCAGCGGAGTTACTTACCGGGGAAAAGTCATCTGAACATCAAACGTTGTATCGGCAGCTCAGTGATTCTCTGGCTGCTGATCTGATATATCCTGGCTATCGGTAAGGTTGAGCCTGTCCTGAAATTGTCTCCCTGTAGACAGGTGTCTGGTTAACAGACACAGGCCATCAGCATCGGCCCAGAGGGTCTTTACGGTATCGCAGCGAACACGGAAGCTAAACAGGTGACCTGAGAATGGGGTTCCATCAAGGGCATGCTTTATCCGTTCTCCCAGACCGTTGAAGGATTTGCGCATTCCTTGATGTCGGCAACCAGCCAGATGCGGGTACCCGACGGAAGATTAATCATCTTCACGTCGCAGCACAGCAAGAAGCTCTTTCGATGGGTTTCCCTGAGTGATTTTGCCGTGGCGGAACTCTACACAGCAGGAAAAGGCATTCAGCGAGCATGGGGCTTAGCTAATATCTGATGATTCTGATTCTGGTACGATCTCAACAGGCAACAGTTCCAGGGGTGACGAGTGAACTATGCTTGCAGGAAGACGGCGTGATATGCGGCCCCCGTTTTGCCACAGGCTTAGCCACTTAAAGATGAGGTTGTGTGTAACACCATTTTCGCGAGCAATCTTTACAACATTGGCGTCGGGCTGAGAGGCTAGCTCAACGATGCGAAGTTTAAAGTCGCTGGAATAGACAGTGCGGGATTCGGTTCGCTATCCAGCGGTATTGTCCATGAATAGAGCGCCTCCTGAATTAGACTGAGCTCTACATTAACGATCCCGGGAGCTGAATAACAGGCAGCAGTGGCTTTACGCTTAACAGTAGTTTGCTGTAATGTTAAACAAGGGAATCATCTAAACGCTTACAACTGTAGGTAAACACGCCGGGAGCAACAGGTTCAACGTCAGCGGGTGTCTGAACTGTAAGGGAAAGTATGTTACAGACCGATTTAATGGACATATCCCGTAATAGCCCCATCATCAAAAGCAGCCAGACAAGTTGTTCAACAGACAATTATCTTCGGCGAATGCTGGCTGAGTGGGAGCCTTTTGGAGCGTCTTCAATCGCGAGCGAATTAATTTCGCGCTGAAAAACAGACAGTTCAGAATCAAGCGCTTCAACAACAAGTTCAATACCCTGCTGGAACTTAAAATTGCACCAGAAAGTTAATGGCACCCCGGATTATTTCGATCGTTCAGTCCTCTTAAAAGATCGGCACACCCTCCACAGGCGCGGGGGCTCTTGCAGGGATAACAATATGGGCCCGCATTGGTTTGTTCATTACTGTCCAGCAGTCATGTTTTTATGGCACTCAGTGGGACAAATGATAGTTTCCCTACAGAACTGGTTGAAGAAGAGGTTTCGCTCAGAGTCACGCTTTCTGCGCTGGTATCAAATAAATCAATCAAGGCAACAGAGTCAAAAGGAGCATTATAAACCTGTGTGTCGTTTGTAAAAAAAGCCTTTCCGTTGATGGATATTTTTTTTACTGACGGATCAGTTTTCATGCTTTTACTAAATATCATATTGGGCGTTATTCCGTCTGCTGGGGCATTTTGTGTTAGTTGATAATGGTGCACGTTAGTAGTCGCGGTTGTGTGAAGATCCTGAAGTGATCCTCCGCATGTAAATTGGTATGATGCAACAAAAGTCATAGTGTCTTCTTTGACCACTCCCAGGGATTCTGCTGTAACGGTGATGACTTCCGCCTCTGGACTGGCAATATCTACCCGACCATATCCTGTGTCATCCAGAACGACCGGATTCTCAGTCAGGATTGAGGCGGAGCCGGTCACGGATACTGTAATGGATTGTCCGGGGAAGCCATAAAATGCCACAGGGTTAAATGCACCGCCCTGGAGTGTGGAGGATGGTGCATTAGTTACACAGTACATATTAAATGCTGGAGATATATTAATACCTGACAACGTTGTCTCAAATTCGCCAGCCTTATCCGTAGACCGACACGGCAGTAATTGCCAGCCATTGGGGGCATCATTGCTCAGTACCACATCAGGCAGTTGTGTCTGTTCATTCCAGGTTGCAATGAGTGAGGTTGTCGTTACTGTGAAGGTATGGCCGTTAGCAGTATCCATGATGCCCACCTGCAGAGGAATGGTGGTAAGTCCATAATATTTGTTGAGAGTCAGTAACACGCCAGGTTCAGATATGGCATTATGATTACTGGTACACAGATATTGACCAGTAAGGCCTGACGGGTAATTCTGGCGAGCGATTGCCACTACGGGGTGGCTAATGTCTTCGGGGTGTAATCTGACGCGAATTACAATATCGTCAATAGTCAGTGCAGTGCCCAGTACAGGCGAGTCTGTGATAATACCAGGAAAGTCGTCAGCCAGGTTTGGTACATCTGCAATGAGATAACTGTCCCGGTAAGTACGATAATCAAAGGTATCAATATCGCTGATGAGAGTATGGCAGAACAGATGGTTGTTTCCTGGACGAGCGGACTTCCAGTGCCACTGTCCAATAGGACCGCACAGCATAATGCTTTGCCCTGCCTCAAGTGTGGTACTTCCCCCCTCATAGTCAACGAGCTCATACAACATGAGGCTTGTTGGCATATTCTGTATGGTGACCAAGGTCGTGGAACGGCTTCCGTTATCGAGATAAGCGGTGATGGTCGTTGTACCAACTTCCATGCTATCAGAAAGCGTGACAAGCGACTGACCATACTGACCCGTGGCCTGTTGATTGTAGTCCAGAGTGCCAAGAGAGGTTTCCCAGTGGACCGTGACCCCGGAAAGCGGTTCACTGGTTTTGCTGTCAGTAACTGTGGCCACGAGTGTGGCTTTATCCACCCCGTCATTTACAATGCTGTCTTTGTCAGATATCAGGGAGCTGATAACCGGGGAGAGTGCCGGTTCCGTAAAGGTGATATCGACGTGCCCGGCGCTGCTGTTGACGGAGGCCGTGACGGAAGAAATTCCTGCCGTGGTACTGGTGAGCGTGGTGGTGGCGAGTCCGGAGGTATCAGTAATGACGGGAGAGCCAATGAGGGCCCCGGCGGTGGCTGTGAAGACTACACTCTGTCCGGACAGGCCGGCGCCTGCGCTGTCGGTCACCTGGGCGGTGACGGAGGCGGTGGAGGTGCCGTCAGCAGGGATATTGTTACTGGTGGCAAACACAACACTAATGATGGCATCAGGATTATTTTCAGTCAGCATAATCACACCTGCAGGAATGTCCGGGGCCTGAGCCGGTAGCCGTGCATCGCGGATGTTCTGCAGTGACTAACATGGACAGGCGGGTAAGGGCGATACAGAAAGTGTGGATGGTATGAATGAACAGACTGGGGGAAAACAAGAACTGAACTGTCTGATTTTTAGTCTTACGCCAGTGAGGCTGGACTTAATTGTTGTACAGACCAATAGCGGCATACAAACTACCGTTAATGTTCTGGCTATAGAACGCGCTGGAACTCAGTGTATACTTCATGACGTTGCCTGGGCTCTGCAGAGTATCAGACTTTCTGGCTGCTGACGCGGGTTCGATTTCCACTGACCCCGCTCCGGTTTAGACTTTCCGGTCAGCGATGGCGGTTTCCCTGAACTTCCGGAAATCACTTAGGTTTTGAATGAGCACTGTTTTCGCACCATTGCTGCGTGAAATATGCCCCTTGAGTTCAGTGCTCATCCAAAAGCACTCCGTTAAATTCCTTACAACCGTGGGTGGTTTGTTGGATGGAGTGCTCCTTTTTTGTCTGTGTAAGAAAAAAACACGTTAATGGGGAAGATAAAAATGGGTAAGGCATTCCCTGGGGTATCCCCATAAAATGAGAAAGACATAGTGAGATGTGATCTAATTGATTGCACAAATACTTCAAAAAAATCAAAGTAATGCCAGGCTACTCATTAGGTCAGGAATGCTTTTAAAATGTACCGGGGCCTCTGCATCCCTCCCGTCGTCAATCACTAATTGACGCGACCAGCGCTGTAAGAAATGGTGACTACTAACCAGTATCGTGACGTCATTTGACTGGTTCAAAACCCTGTCACTGGATGCGGCGCTGAAGAAATTACAGCAAAAATATACTGATATCATATTGGTTCACTGAATTTTATGGGGATCCCTCCCCACCGTGCTCTCCTGTTCAGCTTCATAAGCTGTGAAGACTACGACTTCCGTCTGGTCGGCTCGGATGCAGACCTCTTTGAGGTCTTTCCTCATGACCAGCATCGTCATGATGGCCGCGATGCAAAAGCCGAACATAATAAACGGGGCTAACTTCAGTACAGTATCAGTTAACGATACATAACCCTTAATCAACATATTGATAAAGGTGATGTTATAAAATCAGCGCATGTCAGGGGCAATAATTGCCAGATACATCATCAATCCAGATATAATAATTTTTCGCTGAATTTAAGTATAATTTAACGTACGTAAACACCTTGTCTTCCGGTGCTGTATAACTGGCAGTGGTAATTTGATTGTCAGCACTCGTATAAATTCGGCTGTATAACAACTCATCATCAGCAGCGTAGTACTCAACGGTCAGTTGCTCAGGCCCTAAATCTCCGATCGTCATGGTCAAAAAATAGGGCGAATGATGCAGGTTAAACTGTAACATTGAGCCTGATCCCATGCCCAATCCCATGCCATTTGGTCGGGTTCCTGCATTTGGGTCGCCTGAATTAAAGCCAGTCGTGAAAGCACCACCACTGCTGATCTCGATGGCCAGAATATCAAAATCAGCGAGAGGATATGTTTTTCCTGCCACAAACACGGTTGCTGTCTGGGTACTAAAATTTTCGGTGAATATTGCTGCGTCGATAAACGTCGCTTCCACCTCTCTGCTGCTGTCATTGATGGTAGCGGCTACTGCTTTCGTGCCCCCGGTTGTACTGGTCAGCGTCGCGATGGCATGGCCGTTTTCATCAGAAAGCGCTGAGGGGGTAATATCCGCATTATCGCTGACCGTGAAACTGACCACCTGACCGGCAAGTGTGTTGCCGTTCGCATCAATCACCACAGCAAGTACCTCGTCCGTACTGATACCATCCGGCCGGGCGTCATTTTTAGTTACAACCAGACTCAGAATACTGGCTCCTGGGTCCACTTCTGCGGTAAAGGTGACGTTCAGGCTTTGCGTACTGCTATTGATGGTGGCAGTCACACTGGAGATGCCCTGAGTCAGGCTGGTCAGGGTGGTAATGGCCATGCCGCTATCGTCACTGATTACCGGACTGACCACGGTTGCACCGTTGCTGGCTGAAAACATAACACCCTGTCCGCCAAGGGGCGTTCCCGTACCGTCCACAATCAGCGCGGACACGATGTTTGTTGCCTCACTGTTGGCAGACGCCAGGTCGGAGATGACCTCAATATGGTCGATAACGGCATCAGGGTTATTACCTTCACCGGTGAAGGTGACCGTGGTGCTCTTCTGGCTGTTATTGATGGAGGCGGTGACCTGTGATGATCCCGGGGTAAAGCTGTACAGGGTGGTGGTTGCCAGTCCGCCGCTGTCGGTGATGGCCGGGGAAGTAATGACGGCACCGTTGTCGGCTAAGAAGGTGACGCTCTGTTCGGCGAGTGGAGTTGACTTCAGGAGGGAGTTGTTGCTGCCGTCAGTGACAAAAACGGTGACCTCATTGACCGCTGTCCCATTGGCATCAGCATTATCCAGGGTAATACCAATAAAATCGATGACCGCACCAGGGTTATTTTCTCCACCGGAGGTGGTAAAGTTAACTTCTACATCCTTGTGGCTGGTGTTAATGGATGCGGTAACGATGACTTTCCCTTCCGTCTGGCTGCTGAGGGTGGCGGTGGCCATACCCCTTGCATCGCTGACTATCGGGCTGTCGATAACCACCCCGCCGGTCGCCGTGAAAGTGACGCTCTGACCGGGCAAAAAATTACCGGTACCATCGCTTACCTGAGCGATAACACTGTCGGTACTGACTCCGTCAGCTGGAGCGTTGTTGTTTACGATGGCCAGCAGGGCTATGGTGGCATCGGGGGTATTTTTCAGCATATTCACACCTTATATGAATGTCCGGGTTGCCTGTACCGGCAGAGTGCCAGACAGGATAGTGGGGAAACCGGGTAGACAGTTAAAGTGTGGATGCCAATCAGGAAACCATTTGAGGAAAATCTGGTCTGAACTTAGCTGTTTTTAATCATATTGCAGGAAATGCAGAATAATTAAACCTTATTCACTTTGCCTCAAAACAGCGCAGAATCCATCAAAGAGCTTAATTATCACGGTTTCTGTGGTTCAATTAAAGGCGCTGGTTAACCGTTTCTTGCAGTACAAAATTCTGTTAAAGGTCTTCCCGATGAAAAAAATTCGAATCGCGTTAATTTGCGCGGCACTCTCCTGCATTGCAATTGCAATTGCAATGCAGGAGAGTGCCAGCGCTCAGTTTAAAGAAATTCAGAAGTTCTGGATCGTGATATTCCAGTGACCTGGCTGGCTTATGTCCTGGCTACTGCCTACCACGAAACTATCATCTAACTAACAGTTAACATTAATCGTGAAGGACAAAAACTACTGGAGGCCCTGTGACGTGAATATGACATCTATGCTTTTATAATTATCATTGATAGAGGCTTTGACTGAGCAAATTCCGACTGTTGTACTGGTAAGGGTACATTTCACATAACCGGAGGAATCACTGGAAACCTGCGGCAAAGTGATTGTGGCATTATTATCAGTAGAAAAAGTGACGTATTGGCCTGCCAGCGGATTGTTCTGTTTATCTGTCACACTGGCTATTACTTCATTAGATGCTATGCCATCGGCAACTGCATTATCCTGCAGAATACCAATGAAATTGATAATGGCATCAGGATCATTCCCCCCATCAGTGAAATAAATATTAATGTTCTGATGGCTGTCGTTAATGGAAGCTGTAACGGAAGAGACCCCGGCAGTGGTACTGGTGAGCGTGGTGGTAGCGAGTCCTGAGGTATCAGTAATGACGGGAGAGCCAATGAGGGCCCCGGCGGTAGCTGTGAAGACCACACTCTGTCCGGACAGGCCGGCTCCTGCGCTGTCGGTCACCTGGGCGGTGACAGAGGCGGTGGAGGTGCCGTCAGCAGGGATATTGTTACTTGTGGCAAACACAACACTGATGATGGCATCCGGGTTATTTTCAGTCAGCATAATCACACCTGCGGTAGTGTCCGGGGGCCTGAGCCGGTAGCCGTGCATCGCGGATGTTCTGCAGTGACTAACATGGACAGGCGGGTAAGGGCGATACAGAAAGTGTGGATGGTATGAATGAACAGACTGGGGAAAAACAAGAACTGAACTGTCTGATTTTTAGTCTTACGCCAGTAAGGCTGGACTGCCCCCGTTCCAGTTACCGTAATCAATACCCAGACCATAATTGTCGTACAGACCAATAGCGGCATACAAACTACCGTTGATGTTCTGGCTATAGAACGCGCTGGAACTCAGTGTATAATCCGATTTTCGCTCGTAGCGGTATGGCCGTATTGGTCTTCACCTCCTATTGAGGGAGTTTCAGGAACAATGTCCGCTGCTGAGTTTGTGATGGTTTGAAACCATGATGAATATAGTAGTTTTTGGCTTCTTCCTTAAGCGCGTGAACCATGATTGCACGTACACCAATATTCTCGGCTACCCGATAGCAACGAAGCACTGCGTCATGCAGTAAATCAGCACCAAGCCCTTTTCCACGGAATGAGACATCGACAGCCAGACGGGCAAGTATAATGACAGGAATGGGATCTGGCATGTTACGCCGAAGGCTTGTCAGCGCCAGTGATATAAACCCATAAAACGCCATTTAGATTGTCCGCTCCACCCAACATGTAGTTTCCTGATGGTTACCACACCAGAAAAGGAAACCACCATGCTGAGCAGAGAGGACTTGGAGCGTAACGAAACGAGAATGTGATCCTGCTGGGCCCCCCTGGCGTCGGGAAAACGCATCTTGCCGTCGCACTGGGTGTAAAGGCGGCGGATGCCGGCCATCGTGTTCTGTTCATGCCGCTGGATAAGCTGATCTCCACGCTGATGAAAGCGCGACAGGAAAACCGGCTTGAGCGTCAGCTACAGCAACTGAGCTATGCGCGGGTGCTGATCCTGGATGAAATAGGCTATCTGCCGATGAACCGTGAAGAATCGAGCCTGTTCTTCAGACTGCTGAACCGGCGTTATGAAAAAGCGGGCATCATCCTGACATCAAACAAAGGGTTCGCTGACTGGGGAGAAATGTTCGGAGATAACGTACTGGCCACAGCGATCCTGGACAGGTTGTTACACCACTCAACGACGCTGAATATCAAAGGGAAAAGCTATCGGCTGAAAGAAAAACGTAAGGCTGGCTTACTGGCAAAAGGGCTCGCGCCAGAAAGTGATGATGAACTGGCGGAAAGCGGTCAGCATCGTTAATAAAAAAGCGGACATCAAAATGGCGAAAAACGGCGTGGTACAGTGGCGTTGACACTTTGGAAAATCTTGAGAAAAAAGGCCGTAATCTCAGGAAAATTACGGCCTTCTATGACGATGACTCGCTCAGCCTGCTCTAAGCAGGGTGTTCATACCTGAGCCGTACCTTCAAATCACATCGTTAATAACGATTATTGGTTTTTATATCCATTGCATATCCCGCATAATGACCTTTTTAAATAATGGCCCGTTATGAAAATTAGCAAGGAGCGGTTATGTACAATAACAATGAAGTCATCAATTACCTTCAGGCCAATAAAATCCTCGCATTAAAACTCGACCATGCCGTTTCAGCAGTCGGTCAACAGGTCACAAATCAAGTTGAAACCTTAGGAAAGGGCGCTACCCGCCTGCTTTATTATACGTCCTGTTTCACCGATGAATATAACGATGTTTGCCAACAGCAAAAGACTGAAGATTTGCGATTCAGAAATGGCGTTATTCGTATTATCCAGGATGGTGATGTTGTCTATGAAATGCTTCGTATCTACTTTGAAGAAATATTTAAATACAAAACCAATGACCAATTAGAGCACATTAAAAAAGCGCTTATGGCTGTGAATGTTCATATCGCCGCCAGCAATCTTACAGGTGCAGGGTATGCTTTAGCGGTCGCTACCAGCGTCCGCATTGGATTGAATCTAAGTATGCGACTCAGCGCCCTTACGGGTCGAGCGGCTAGTACGGCTGCCGGGGTAGTGGCTACGGATGGCCTGGTTCAGAATGCGGCGGATAGTGCCCATCGCCTACACGTCCAATACCCAGCCTATTACTCTGCGCTTTACATGCAATAACTGGAAATGATGTATTTCCTGATTGAACCGGTATTCGAGCACGCGGGCGCACTTGAAGCGCAATGATCGTCTGATTCCGGCATAGCAAACATCATCACCCGGATGATCCGATAACTATGATTCAATCACTAAAGAAATTTATACTGTGGCAACTCAGGTTTTTATCATCGCTGTACGGTTCTGTGATTCTCACGATTATTTTCGCACTGCTTCAGGGGTATTTTTTCCCTGATAGTCCTGTCTGGCCTATAGGCATATTCGCCCTTGTTATGATTGTTATTTTTACGCGTTACTGTAAATGGTGACAGCGTGAATATCACAGTTATTTAAGTTATCACTTATAAGGAAATTATATGTCTACTCCCGCTCATTTATGGCTTGAAGATGAAAATGGATCGCCAGTAGAGAAGCTCCTCAGTCACATCCGGGCGGAACAAATCAATCCTGGTCTACCAACCATGCATACCTCGATATGATTTACTCAAAGGGATACAGGACACACGTTCCAGGACAAATGGAGTATCGGTGAAGCACAAAATTTTGTAACCAGTGGGCAGCTGCGCAACCAGTGTTGCGACATGATCGACAGTATAATCACCGCCAGAGCGTAACACCAGCGCTATGGCGGTGCGTTTTTTAGACACTATTTTCAGCTCATCTGAGGTTTTGAATTAAGTTTCCGCAACAGGGAGCGTGGCATCTGGTATTACGGCTCTGGTTCATATCCTCTTAATTAATCACTCAATGTCTTTGTCAGTTAATGCCATAGATTAACTCCACACCTATAAGAACTCCGGGATTTTGAACGTCATCATTAATATTTACCTGGCCTCCAGCGCTAAGGCATGCGTTGACTTCGGATAGTGCTGTAGCCAAAAGAGAAATACCTTCATTAGGATAAGCAGAACTACTAGTGGTTTGCATTAAATGCGCATTATTTTCAGTATCAGTGAATTGAGTCGATAGAGTAGTGACTCCCCCCACTGTAGATGTAGTGAAAAACTCAAACTTTGCAACTTTATTGTTTCTTAGCATTTCAATTTCCTTCTACTTTAGGTGCATTTCATCCAGACTGTGCACTCATAATCGCACCATCCGGTTTTAGTGTGATTATGCCATTTTCTATTAAAGCATAATCTTCTATGATAGTAGTTCAAGGAGTAATAGTGATATAAGCAAATATTGGATATTTATTAAACTTAATTTACACATTCTGTAGTGTTCAACAAAAACTGGCCACAGCTTTAGAGTTTTTACAGAACAATCGTTCTGATTCATTCGGCGTCAAGCCACCGTTATATTGATGAGGTCTGAGCTGGCTGTAATATCGAGTGATGTAGTTCGTTATCGCTGCGCTGGGTTCGCTAAAATTAGCGTATCCATTATCCAGCACCCACTCCGTTTTCATGCTTCTAAAAAACGTTCCATCGGGCTGTTTGATCTTACCCAGCAATAGTGGACACGCGACTAAGTGAGTAAACTCTCAACCAGAGGTGACTCACATGACAAAACCAGCATCAACCATCAAAAATATCCGCAAGCAGCACTCGCCTGAATTCCGTCA
>Ga0207655_1000989_pt1 | contig 29046 bp, 32 predicted proteins | sample KBSM44metaG_FD_184398 | JGI IMG/M metagenome (GOLD analysis project Ga0207655, IMG submission 184398) | Miscanthus rhizosphere microbial communities from Kellogg Biological Station, Michigan, USA - KBS M4-4 metaG (SPAdes) (version 2) | ecosystem: Host-associated > Plants > Roots > Rhizosphere >... | reverse complement strand
CCGGGCACGCCGTTGTCGTCGGGTTTCCAGAACACCTCGATGAGCGGTGTGATGATCGACGACACGATGGCGTTGACCACGGCGGTGAACGCGGCACCGATGACGACAGCGACCGCGAGGTCGATGACGTTGCCGCGCATGATGAAGTCTTTGAAGCCCTTGATCATGGTTCCTCCGATTCCCCGGCGTGCGCCGGTCACGACCCCGACGATGCGGGCGAGGACTTGGCCTCGGACTTCGATGATGTCGAAGTCGATGCTCCAGCGCCAGCACCCGCGCCGCCGCCCGAGGAGGACGCGCGGGAATCGGTGCGATAGAACCCGGACCCGTTGAAGGTCACGCCGACGGAGCCGTACTGCTTGCGCAGGGCGCCGCCGCATTCCGGGCACTCGGTGAGCGCGGCATCCGAGAAGGACTGGACCGCATCGAAGCGGTGTCCGCACTGCGTGCAGGCATAGGCGTAGGTGGGCATGTGTCCTCCGGGAGGGTGCTCAGCGTCGAGGCGACGCGAGTTCGACGGTGCGGGTGGGGGTGACGACGCCGGAGACCGCCTGATCGTGGAGGTCGCGCGGGACCTCGGCGAGCAGCTCGGAGTCGAACACGACGGCGTAGACCGGTGGGCAGTGCTGCATCGATCCGATCGTCTTGTCGAAGTAGCCGCGGCCCCAGCCCAGCCTCATCCCGCTCTGGTCGACGGCCGCGGCCGGGATGATGAGCAGATCGACGTCGTTGACGGCGAGGGGGCTGAGGATTTCCCCGACGGGCTCCGGCATGCCGAAAAGTCCTTCGGCGATGTCGGCGCCGGGCTCGGCGACCACCCAGTCCAGCAGGCCGTCGGAGCGGGTGACCGGCAGCAGCACACGGATGCCGCGTTCCACGGCGTCCGCGACGAACTCGTGTGTTCCGGGCTCGGTGGGAGCCGAGAGGAAACAGGAGATCGAGCGCGCGCCGGTGCGCGCGACGAGGGCATCGAGCTGGGTCTTCAGCCCCGCCGCATCCGCGGTGCGCATCGCTTCGGACCGCTGCTGACGACGCTCGCGCAACTCCGCGCGCAGCGCGCGTTTCGCGTCGTCGATGCCGTCAGTCATGGTCCGATTGTAGGCGGCGCGCGCGGACGCGCGGACGGGATCCGTGGGAGCGGTGCCGTTCGCGCCGGTAGGGTGTGGTCATGTCTGCTCCTGCGATCAAGGCCGTCATCCCCGCAGCGGGACTCGGCACGAGGTTCCTTCCCGCCACGAAGGCGATGCCGAAGGAGATGTTGCCCGTCGTCGACAAGCCCGCCATCCAGTACGTCGTGGAAGAGGCGGTCAACGCCGGCATCGACGACGTCCTGATCATCCTCGGGCGCAACAAGAACAACATCTCGAACCACTTCGACTCGGTGCCCGAGCTGGAATCCAACCTGCTCACGAAAGGCGCGCACGAGAAGCTGCGCAGCGTGCAGCGCTCCACCGAGCTGGCCGACATCCACTTCGTGCGCCAGGGTGAGCCCAAGGGGCTCGGCCACGCGGTGCTGCGCGCGCGTCATCACGTCGGCGACGCGACCTTCGCCGTGATGCTCGGCGATGACCTGATCGACGAGCGCGACGAGCTGCTCTCGAAGATGCTGGCCGAGAACGCCGCATCCGGTCTGACGGTCATCGCGCTCATGGAGGTCGCTCCGGAGCAGATCCACATGTACGGCGCGGCCGCCGTCGAGCCGACCGACGACCCCGACGTCGTTCGGGTGACCGGCCTCGTCGAGAAGCCGAAGCGCGAGGATGCTCCGTCGAACCTCGCGGTCATCGGCCGTTATGTCCTGACGCCCGGGGTCTTCGACATCCTCGAACGCACCGAGCCCGGCAAGGGAGGCGAGATCCAGCTGACCGATGCGCTGCAGGAGCTCGCCGTGACCGACGGCGTCCTGGGCGTGGTGTTCCGCGGACGCCGCTACGACACCGGCGATAGGGTCGATTACATCAAGGCGATCGTGCAGCTGGCCGCCGATCGAGACGATCTCGGCCCCGAGTTGCGACCCTGGTTGAAGGACTTTGCGGAGACACTCTGACGTCGCTCGTGGAGGGACGTCGTTGAGGGAGACCCGATGGATCTGACGGCCGCTCGGGAGCACGGGCCGATCAGCATCCGCCTGATCAAGCAGCGTGACGCGCGCGTTCTCCAGTCGGAGCTTTTGAGCAATCGTGCGTGGCTCCGGCCGTGGGAGGCGACGAGCCCCGACGGGCCGGTGTCGTTCGACATGCGTCTGGGTATCCGCCGACTTCTTCAGCAGTACCGCGACGGGGCGGGGGTGCCGTTCGTCATGGAGTACGACGGCGAGGTCGCCGGTCAGCTCAATGTCTGGGGGATCTCGCGCGGGTCGCTGTCCTCGGCGACCATCGGGTACTGGGTGAGCGAACGATTCGCGGGGCGGGGGATCACGACGACCTCGGTGGCGCTCGCGACCGACGTCTGCTTCCGTGAACTCGGGCTGCATCGCATGGAGATCTGCATCCGGCCGGAGAACCGTGCGAGCCTGCGCGTCGTCGAAAAGCTCGGCTTCCGCTATGAGGGGCTGCGGCGGCGCTTCATCCACATCGCGGGTGACTGGCGCGATCACTACGCGTTCGCCCTGGTGCGGGAAGAAGTGCCCGAGGGTGTGCTCGAGCGATGGCTTCAGGGGCGCGCGCCGCAGGATGCCGCGGTCGTCCCGCCCGCCGACCGTCCGCTCAACTGATCCGTTCCCCGCGGCGGGGTGGTGGCCGAGCGCCGATGAACCTTCAGGTTCGACATGAAGGTCAGACACGCGGTCGGATGTCGCGGCGGAGCGCCGCGGCGGCCCTACCGTGGTCAGCATGGGTGGTCAGGTTCTCGGCGGTGGTGTGATCGTCCTCGTCGCCGTTGCACTGTGGATGATCTATCTGCTGCCTTCCTGGCACGGCCGCCATCAGTTCAACGCCGCCGAACGCAACGCTGTGCGCCTCAACCAGGCTCTGCGCGTGTTGGCGGAAACGAGCGAGACGCCCCAGGAGGTGCGCCTCGAGTTGAACGCGCGCACCGCCATGGCTCAGCAGCGACTGGCCAGGCAGGCGCAGATCGAGCGGGAGCAGGCGGAACTTGCTCGGGCGAAGGCCGAGCTGGAGCTGACACGGCTGCAGGTGCGTGCCGAGGCATCGGCGGCCCGCGAGGCTGCTGCCGTCGCCGCCGCTCGGGAGCGGGCGCGCCCCGAGGTTCGCCGTGCGCGAGCGCGTCGCCGTGCCCGACTCACGATCACCGTGCTTGCGTTCGGCGCGCTCGCGATGGGCGTGTGGGGTGGTTTCCACCTGACGGCCACCGGTTCGCACGTGCTGCTGTGGACCTCCGCGACGGTCGCGCTCGGTTGTCTCGTGCTCCTGCAGCGGATGTCGCGGGTGCAGCGTCGTGTCGTGGTACGCGAGCAGGCGGCTCCGGCGGTCCGGCTCGCCCGTGACGTGCAGGATGTCGAGTTGGCGTCCGACCGTTCGTCGTGGATGCCGCGTGAACTTCCACGGCCGCTCACCGCGTCGGCCGGATCCCGTGCCTCCGCCGTCCTCGACGAGGTGGACGCGCGTGAGGCCCTGCGCCGCGGCGCGATGGAAGAGGCGATGCGCGTTCGTGCGGAGCAGCTGCGGCCCGTCGCCCTCGCCCCGCGCTCCCGCGTCGCGGAAGAGGAGCTGGTCGGCGGTGCCGCCGCCGGCGACGCCGCGATCGAGGCCCACGTGCGGCGACTGCTGGAGCGTCGCGCATCCGGTCAGTGAGTCCGGCCGCTCCGCGCCGTGCGCTGACGGTTCAGTGCTGACCCGCCCCTGTTGACCGGCCCGACGCGTGCGTCGTCACCCGACGAGCACCTGTCCGTTCGCGATGACCGTCTCGCGACGAGGTGTGCGCACCACAGCATCCATTCCGTTCTCGGCATCCACGAGCACGATGTCGGCGCGGTCGCCCACCCCGAGGCGGCTCGCGGGGAGGCCGACGAAGGGCGCGGAGCCGCCGCCGGCGATGTCGAGCACCCGGAGGAGGTCTTCGTCGCGCCGTACGGCCGCCGACCGCGCGTACTGCAACGCGACCGCGAGAAGATCGCCGGTGCCGTACGGGCTCCAGAGATCGCGGATGCCGTCGGTGCCGAACCCGAACGAGACACCGGCGGCGTCGAGTTCGTCCACAGGCAGCGGGGGAAGCCGCGGCGGGGCCACCGTCGTCATCGTGACGCCGAGGGCTCCCATCCGTGCGAGCAGGTCGCGCCGCCGTGAGACTTGGAGCTGGGCGACCGCGAATCCGTGCGCGATGTTCACGCGGTGCTGCAGCGCGAGCCGCTCGACGCCGTCGAGAATGAGCTCGATCTGAAAGGCCCCGAGCTCCGCCGGGTCGTGCAGGTGGATGTCGAGGCCGACGCCGTGCTCGGCACAGAGGTCGAGCAGTGCGGCGATCTGGCCGACGGGATCACGGTCGATCGACGCGGGGTCCAGGCCGCCGAGGTGCTCGACGCCGTCGCGTGCCGCCTGATCGAGAAGAGCGAGCACGCCGGGGCGGCGCAGGACGCCGTCTTGCGGGAAGGCGACGATCTCGACCTTCAGCGCGCCGGCATACGCGGCGACGGCCTCGCGGACGACGTCGATACCGCGGAGACCGAGTCCGAGATCGACGTCGACGTGCGTGCGAATGGCGGTGGTGCCGTGGGCGACGAGCTGCTCGAGAACGTGGCGGGTGATCTCCACCGACGGCATCCCGATCTCGTCACGGTGCGCGCGTTCGTGACGGATGCGTCCCTCGGTCGTCGCCTCGCCGCCGTACGACTGCCACGGCAGGCCCCACCAGGACTTGTCGATGTGCGCGTGGGTGTTCACGAAGCCGGGGAGGGCGAGGAGGCCGCGTCCGTCGTACGCGCCCGCGTCGCGCTGTTCATCCGCCTCCGCGGGAGTGATGCGGGTGACCTTCCCGGCGTCGATTTCGATGTCGACGGAGTCCGACGGGGTCGTCCAGAGGCGGACGTTGCGTACGACGGCGGGGGAGCGGCGCGCGGAGCTCATCCCTCCATCCTGCCCGTGCAATCGGCACCCGAGACGCGTGATAACGTAGTGGAAGTCAAGGGCCTATGGCGCAGTTGGTAGCGCGCCTCGTTCGCATCGAGGAGGTCAGGAGTTCGAATCTCCTTAGGTCCACCACTCTCCACGGCGTCTCTCCTTCGGGAGCGGCGCCGTTTCTCGTGGGGGCGCCGCCGACCGAAGAACCTGGTCGATTCACGGTTCCTCGCCGGCCCGCTCCTGGGGAAGCAACGCGCCGGGACGGATCTCCTGCAGCGCCCACGAATTCTCATCGGGGTCTGCGAAGAACGCGTACCGCACGCCGCCTCCCATGTCATGGATCGCGGTGACGTCGAGCCCTCTCGCAACCAGGGTCGCACGGGTCTGTTCCAGGTCGTCGACGACGAGGTGCAGGTTGGACACGGGCGCTCCCACGCCCATGCCGGTGCCGAAGGCGATAGAGCATGCCGAGCCGGGCGGAGTGAACTGGACCACGCGCATGCCGTTTCCGGGGAAGACGTCGTGATCGAGGTGGAATCCCAGAACGTCACGATAGAAGACGAGGCTTCGATCCACGTCGGCCACGGTCAGCGGGACGAGCTCGAGGCGCATGGTCATGCTCATGCGCTCAAGCTAACGCAGGAGGCGGCAGGAAATCTCCGCTGCCCGCGGCGACGTCTTAGAACTTTCTGAGTCCGGCAGGGGGATGCTCGGGTCATGCCGTCGAGCCGCCGCTCTCTCCGCACCACGCGGGTCCCGGACCCTTCCGTCCACAAGGTTCGGGGCTTGGATGCCGGAGCCGACGATTACCTGGTCAAGCCGTTCGAGTTCGACGAACTCTTCGCTCGCCTTCGCGCGATTCGCCGCGTCAGCAACGGAGAGGGCCCGTTCGTCCGTGTCGGCGAGTGGGAGTTCTATCCGGATTCGCGGGCGGTCTACTCGCCGTACAACGGACGGATCATCCTGACCGAGCGTGAGAGCGCGCTGCTGACGCTGCTCGCGGTCAACCCGCAGCGCACGTTCTCGCGCGAGGAGGTCCTCCGCGCAGTCTTCTCACCCGATGACACACCGGGAGCCGTCGACACGTATGTTCATTACCTCCGCAAGAAGACCGATCCCGCGGTCGTACAGACAGTGCGTGGGCGCGGCTACCGTCTGGGACTGATGTGACACGGCGGCCCCGGCCACGCGATGCCGACAGCGTGCTCGTCCGGGCCGCCGCATGGCGGGTGGCGCTGACGATCACCCTCGCGGTCTCGGTGCTGGTCGTGGCGGTACTGATCGCGGCTTTCTCGGTCATCCTGACGCAGATCCCTCTCGACGACCTCATCCATCCCGGCCACCGGCACACCGATGTCGACGTCGACGCCGTCGACATCCTTGTCAGCGCCATCGTCATCGGTGTGGTCGCCATCGCCTCTGCGGGCGTGCTCGGGTGGCTCGGCTCGTCACCCGCCGAGCGGTGCGCCCCCTGGGTGAGGCGCTCCGCCGCCAACGCGAATTCGTGGCAGATGCGTCTCACGAGTTGCGGACGCCGTTGGCGGTGCTGGATGCCCGCATTCAGATGCTGCAGCGATCGTTGCCACCGTCCGACCCGAATTCCGATGTCGTCGCCGAACTGCGGGAGGACGCTCGCGCCCTCATCGAGGTGGTGGCGGATCTTCTCGCCGCCGTCGACGTTCCGACCGACGCTGTCGTGGACCCCGCTTCCGTCGCCGACGTCGTCGCGGCCGCGGTCTCGGCGATGACGATTCTCGCTCAGGGGAATGGCGTGGCGATCGTCTGCGCACCGAGTGACGGGGATCTCCGGGCAGCCATGCCCGCGCCCAGTCTCCAACGCTGCATCGTCGCTCTCGTCGACAACGCGGTCAAGCACTCGCCTTCGGGTGGCACTGTCGTCGTCTCGGCTCGTCCAGAGGGCCGCCGGGTCCGGATCGACGTCTCCGACGAGGGGCCCGGAATCCAGGGGATCGCCCCCGACCGTGTGTTCGACCGGTTTGCCCGCTCGGCTCATGTCGTCGACGGTGGCGGTTCATCGCGAACCGGTTTCGGTATCGGGCTCTCGCTCGTTCAAGACGCGGTCACACGCTACGGCGGATCGGCGAGTGTCTCGGCCACGTCGGATACCGGGACGACGATGACGCTACGGGTTCCGTCGGCGCCTCCAGGCTCTCGTTCCGCCGCGACGACGACTCTGGGTCGCGCACTCGGCTACCGGCGTCACCGCTGAGCTGTCGCCGGCGTGCGAACTGCTTCACGCTCTCGCCGGCGGGTTAACGGGACCGTGCGGCCGAAACGTCGACGCGACCTCGGCTGGCCAGGACGTAGGCGGGAACGGCGCAGCCGACGACGACGAGGTGCATCAGCATCAGGGAGATCACAGCCGGCGGATTGGTTCCGGGAATCACGCGCGCGATGAGCAGCACGAGATCGGGAACCAGCGACACCACCGCAAGGGACATCGGCCCGTAGCCGCGGGGAGCGCCCCAGGCCACGCCGAGAGCGGCGACGCCGGCATTGATCGCGACCGCGACCAGCACGGCCGCGGCGAGAAGAATCGCCGTTCGGGTCGCGTGGGACCTCATCGATCGTGGGTACGCGGGGACCACGATCGCCGCGGTTGCAGCGCGAGCGCGATGCGGAAAGTCCGCGATCGTGCCGACGGCTGCATTCGGCAGTGTGTCGCTACGACAGCGCGGGTTGGAGGAGCAGACGGTCATCGACCTCGTCGATCACGTTGTGCTGCCCGCCCTCACCCTGGGTAATCCGACGCAGATCGCGACGCCGTCGGCTGAGCGAATATGACGACGTCATTCGCGATGAGGGACCGAGCCGCGGAGAATACTCCGCGATATCCGACCGGACTTTCGAGGTTCAGGACAAATCCGCGTCGAGCGGTGACTGGAGAGGACGATCTCTGCCGGCCACCGCTCGGTGACGGGTTAGTTCGCCGCCGCGTAGGCGTCGAGAATGGCGGCCGGAATGCGGCCGCGCTCGTTGACCGAGTGACCGTTCTTTCGCGCCCATTCGCGGACGGCGGCGAGGTCGAGGCCGGAGCTCTTGCGCGGCGATCGGCCGCGGCGGGCCGTGGTGCTCGCGGAAGCGGAGGATGCACGGGCAGCGTTGATGAAGGGTGCGAGTGCCTGCTCGAGCTTCTCGAGGTTGGCGGCGCTCAGGTCGATGTCATACGACTTCTTGCCGAGCGCGAAACTGACCGTTCCGCCTTTACCGGTTTCGATAGGGGTGCCATCGAGGTCGTCGACGAGTTCGATGATGACTTTCTGTGCCATGAGGGGTGCTTCTCTCGGGTTGATTCACGGGCGAAATGCGGGATCATCACCCGCTGCGTAGCAACCTTAGCCACTGGAACGTAAGAAATTCATCCTGGTTCATTCCCTTGACATTCTCGTGAGGACGAGTTCACCTATCCGCGACGTTTCGAGGCGAGGCAAATTCGCCCTCGACGTTGACTGCGACGCCGCGGCGCAGATGATCAAGGCGCGCCGAGGGTGTCAGTGCGAAGTGGGTGGGACCGGCGGGAGGATGTCGGTGAGTTCGACCTCGAGCGCACGACAGATCGACAGGATCGTGGCGAGGCGCGGATTGGTCGCGGGGCCGTCCTTGGTCGTGCTGCCGCGCTCGTACTGCTGATAGGCGTAGAGCGAGATCTCCGCCAGTTCCGCGATCTGCTCCTGAGTCATCTCTCGCGCGCTTCGAGCTCGCCGCAGCTGCATGCCGAGCTCTCGTGCAAAGCCCGACCACTCGGGGGATGCTGCCAGGCGAGAACTCACTCATCAAGGGTGAGGCGGATAAGATTTGGTGGGAACAAATTGAAATTGGTGAAATGATCACCTACACTCGTTGCGGCCGCCGCACCGCGGCACCCACCGATCTCGCTACGGCATGAGTGGGGGCAGAAGGTCGCTGAGGGCGTCGCGCAGTCGAGCGGCACTTTCCGGCGTGAGCTCGAGTTGGCGGTCTTCAGTGGTGACGGCGATCCAGGTCTCGCGATCGCCGACGTAGCGCACCGTGAGCACACCCATCTGTTCGGCGACGGCGTCCCGCCGGTGAGGGCCATCGGGGCGATGTCGCCGGTGCAGGGTGATGATCGGGAACCAGGTGGCCCGTGACTGATGTCGCGTCTCGTCGCCTTCGAGCTGGGTATCGTGCTCGCCCTCGCACCACGACGGGCAGCGCTCTGTGTGTCGCGAGTCTCGTTCGGTGGTCATGAGGGTCCCCTTCGATTCGGGCGGGGGCACTGGCCGTCAGTAATAGTGAACCGTATGCCTCCGACATGCGTCGGGCGGCCGATGGTGTCGCCGGGGTCGCTAGAGTATATGCAGCTGAATCCATATCGGAAGGGTTACTCCATCATGACCACCTACAACGTCGGCATCATCATCGGCAGCATTTCGTCGACCTCGATCAACCGTCGACTCGCGAACGCTCTCGTGCGTCTCGCGCCCCAGGCCGACTTGACGCTCACCGAGCTGCCGATCGCCGGGCTGCCGTTCTACTCGGCCGACCACGACGCCGCGATCCCGGCCGAGGCGGCGGAGTTCAAGGCGTCGATCGAGTCTTCGGATGCCGTCATCATCGTGACGCCCGAGTACAACCGTTCCGTTCCCGGCGTGCTGAAGAACGCCCTCGACACCGCGAGCCGTCCGTGGGGTCAGAACAGCTTCACCGGCAAGCCGTCGGCTGTCATCGGCGCCTCGATCGGCGCCATCGGCACCGCCGTCGCTCAGCAGCACCTGCGTTCGATCCTGTCGTTCCTCGCATCGCCCGAACTGTCGCAGCCCGAGGCATACATCCACCTCCGCGACGGCCTGATCACCGACGACGGCGAGGTCACCGACGAGTCGACCGCCGAGTTCCTCGTCTCGTGGCTGAAGGCCGTGCACACGCACGTCGCGAAGTCGCTCAGCCCCGTCGAGTGAGGGGCGTTCGGGCGTTGATGAGCGCCTGAACACATATCCGGAGAGACGAAGAGGGTGCTCGTCCGTTGGACGAGCACCCTCTTTTCGTCTCTCCCTCACTCACCCGGACTCGCGCGCTCGGGTGAGCTGAGCCTCCCAGTCCGCAGGGACGCGGTCGGCCGGCCCGGGAACGGGCTGGCTCGACGGGTGGTTCGTCGGCGGGGCGAGCGAGGGGCCCATGACCGCCTTCTGATCCTGGAAGTCCCACCACCAGGACTCGCCGGGTTCGTAACTCTGGATGTAGCGGTGTCCGGTCGCCGCCGCGTGAGCCGATGCATGCCGGCTCAGCGACGAGTCGCAGCAGCCGACGTGCCCGCAGGCGGCGCACCGGCGCAGATGCAGCCACCATCCGCCGTTCGCATCGCATTCCACGCAGCCGGCGCCGCTGGGGGCGATATTCACATCGATCTGTTCCATCATCTCCTCCGATCCGGCGAGGGCAGTCTGCGCGGTCGTCCGTCCCGCCGCCGCTCAGCCGAGTTCGGCGATGGCGTCGGTGATCACCCGCGCGACCTCGGTGGGGTGAGTCTGCATCACCAGATGCGGTGCGTCGAGCTCGATCACGGCGCGCAGGCCCGCTCGGCGGTAGCCGAAACGCTCGACGTCGGGGTTGATCGTGTGATCCTCCGCCGACACGATTCCCCACGCCGGTGTGGTCGCCCACGCGGCGACCGGAGCCGCTTCGCCGAACGCGAGAGCGGCGAGCGGGCGCTGGGAAACGGCCAGGACTTCGGCCCGCTCGAGGGGGACGCCGTGCGCGAAGACCTCGGGGAAGGCATCGACCTCGACCGAGACATCGGTGCCGGGCTCGGCGCCCTCGATGGGGAACGGGGTGTAGACGAGGTGCTGCGCGAGATCCGAGTCGGGAAAACCGCCCTGCAGCTCTCCGAGGCTTTCGCCCTCCGCGAGCGCGTAGCCCGAGACATACACCAGCCCCACGACGTTGTCGGCGACACCGGCGACGGTGATGACGGCTCCACCGTAGGAATGCCCGGCGAGCAGCACCGGACCGTCGATCTGCTCGATGACCGACCGGATGTAGGCCGCGTCGCCGATGAGGCTGCGATTGGGGACGGCGGGAACGCGCACGCGATACCCCTGGTCGAGCAGAGTGCGTGTCACGGGTGCCCAGCTCGCGGCATCCGCGAACGCCCCGTGCACGAGGACGATGGTCGGCGTTCCGGTCATGTGTGGCTCCATTTCCTGACTCGATTCGTTCGAGCAGCGGCCGGATGCCGCAGCGCGATCAGCACGGCCACGATAGAAGGCTGGACCACCGCGGCGCAGCGGCAACTGTCGAGACGTCGATTCGACAGATGTCGAGACACCGACTCGCCGAGGTGGCGCGGGGGTCCCGCGCCGGAGAGCTCTTCGCGGCGGGAGAGAATGGACGAGACGTCGCTTCGCGGCGAGATCGGAGCCCGTCATGCCAGCGACCCGTCGTCGCGTCGGCTTCCTGCTGTTCGACGGCGTGAAAGCGCTCGATGTGATCGGTCCCGCCGAGGTCTTCTCGGAGACGAATCTGACCGTCGATGCCTACGAGCTCATCTTCTTGTCGCCGTCGGGTCGGGACGTCACCACCAGCATGGGGCTCGGATTCGGCGTGCACGCGGCGGTGGCCGACAGCGGGCCGCTGGACACCGTCATCGTTCCGGGAAGCGAGTGGGCGCCCGCGGTCTTCGATGACCATGAGCTCCGCGACGCGATCACTCTGCTTGCGCAGCGGGCGCAGCGGGTCGCGTCCATCTGCAGCGGCGCGTTCGGTCTGGCCGCCACCGGTCTGCTGGACGGCGGCCCGGCCACCACGCACTGGAAGTTCGCCGAGGAGCTCGCCCGTCGCTATCCCGCGGTGAAGGTGGATGCCGAGCACCTCTTCACCCGCCAGGGCAATGTCTTCACCTCGGCCGGTGTCGCCGCGGGCATCGACCTGGCCCTCTGCCTCGTCGAGGAGGATCTGGGCGTCGACGTGGCGCGGTCGGTCGCGCAAGGGCTGCTGGTGTACATGCGCCGGGCCGGGGGACAAGCGCAGTTCTCTGCCCCGCTGCGGACGCGTGCTCCGCGCACCTCCTTGGGGTCCTCGATCGCCGCATACATCGCCGAGAACCCGACGGCGCCGTTGTCGGTCGCCGAGCTGGCCGCGCACGTGAATGTGAGTCCGCGCCATGTGACGCGCGTCATCCGTGAAGAACTCGGTGTGACCGCCGCGTCCTACGTCGCGTCCGTGCGACTGGAGATCGCGGTCGGCCTCCTCGAATCCGGCGCCTCCGTCGCCGAGGCCGCGTCGGGCGCCGGCTTTCCTTCGGCGGTCACGCTGCGGCGGGCGTTCGCGGCGAAATACCGGATGACGCCGTCGGAGTATCAGCGGAGGTTCCGCCGCACGGCCTCGCTGTAGCCGGCTCGATCACGAGGCCAGCTCGGTCGCCGCCTCCGTGGCGGCGGTGTCGAACCCGATCGGATCGAGCCGGTCGGCGGTGACCACGTCATCGGCGGCGGACGACCGTGTGTCGGATGCCGCCCGGACGAGGTCGGCGAGAGCCTCGACGCCGGGCGTCCGCGGTTCGGCGAAGAAAAGCGTCAGCGTCCATCCGAACTCACCGGCGAGGGCGAGCTTCTCCGCCCGCAGCGTCACCCACCCGTGCCGATCGATGTAGACCAGGGGCCACGCGTTGAACTGCTGGCCCACCCCGCATTCGCGCCAGATCCGCCGGAACCTCGGATCCGAGCGGGTCAGCGTCGCCACGATCTGCTGCAGGCGCTCATCGCGCGGATCGGCGTGGTAGCGCAACGATGACACCAGCGCGCGAGCGGTGCGCTCCCAATGCGGTTCGGACTGCGGCTCCGGATAGCAGGCGAAGACCGACATCACGAGGTTGATCCCTGGGCGGAGCCCGCCAGGCGCCAGCAGCATCCCGGGAGCGTTCACCGCGACGACGTCCATCGTTCCATTCGAGAGGTACGCGGGGGTCTGTCGGTGGAGCCGCAGAAGATCGATCGCGCCCGAGGGGAGCTCCGTCGACGCCGACGGTGCGGCGTGGCCGGCGGCGAGGGCCGCGACGCGGCGGAGGTACTCGTCTCCGTAGTGGTCCAGTCGGAGAGCCCGGCTCAGCGCAGACAGCACCTGCTGGGACGGCTGGTGCCCCCGGCCCTGTTCCAGACGTAGGTAGTAATCGGCGCTGATGCCCGCCAACTCCGCGACCTCGCTACGGCGGAGACCGATGACGCGTCGGCCCGGCTCCGAGGGCAACCCCACGCTTTCGGGTGTGAGCGACTCGCGGCGGTCGCGCAGATACTCCGCGAGCGGGTCGCGCGAGCGGTCCATCGATTCTCCCCGGGCACAGTTCTGGAGGTTGCGCTCCAATTGTGCGACGGCGTCCGGTCTCGCCGCAGGACACCAACGGACACAAATGCGCCGGATCAGGACAGGGGATTGAACTCGCGCCGCACCGACCGGGTATTTTCGAAACGTGGGCCGACCACGGCGATACGACGAGAATGAACTCCTGGATGCCGCACAGGAGCTCTTTTGGGTGCGCGGCTACGACCGCACCTCCGTGGAAGACATCGCCGCGGCATCCGGAGTGGCGACGAGCAGCCTCTACGCGGCGTACGGCACCAAGCGCGGGCTTTTCCTGCGTGTCTTCCGACGCTACTGCGACGGGCGCGTTGCTCTGGTCGCGGGAGCCGTGGACGTCGAAAGCGACGACAGCGTCGGTCTGCTGCGAGACTTCCTCGCCGCGGTGGTCGATGACTGTCTGGCTTATCCCGATCGTCGTGGGTGCCTGATGCTGACGAGCCTCGCGGATCTCCGCGACCGCATTCCGGAGGTCGAGGAGATCGCGGCGGCCGCGGTCGCGTCGATGAAGGTCGCGGTGACCGACAGTCTCCTGCGTACCGCGCACGCTGCCGGGCGGCGGGTGCGTGTCAGCGACGCTCGCGAGCGGGCTGCGCGCGCCGTGCTCGCATCGCAGGCCGTTTTGCACCTCAGCAGGCTTCCCCTGACACGTGCGCGGCTGATGACGATGGGTGAAGCTCTCCTGCCGACATGAGCGTTGTCGCGCAGAGATCCGTCAGTCGTCGAAGACGAGGACGACCCTCGGGCGGTACATTCGCTCCAGGCGGACCAGTGGGACACGTGGGACCAGCGCGACCGGGAGGACACCATGGCAGAGTTCAGCAGAGGCTTCGGAGCGCGGCGTCGTGAATCGGCCCCCGAGCTTCCTCCGGGGCAGTATCTCACGACCGATTTCCCCGTGCTCTCCGCAGGGCCGACCCCGCGGGTCACGACGGACGAATGGGCGTTCTCGGTTGTCAGCGAGAGTGGCCAGACGACGTCCTGGTCGTGGTCCGAGCTCATGGCACTGCCCGTCGAAGACATCCACACGGACATCCACTGCGTGACCCGGTGGTCGAAGCTCGGCACCCATTGGCGCGGTGTCTCGGTGGATACGCTCCTCGACGGCATCCCGACGATCGCGGTGTCGGCGATGGCGCACTCCTACGGCGGCTACACCACGAACGTTCCCCTCGCCGACCTCCTCGGCGGCAAGGCATGGGTCGCGTTCGAGTTCGAGGGCGAGCCGCTGGCGGCGGAGCACGGTGGCCCCGCGCGACTGCTGGTTCCGCACCTCTACTTCTGGAAGAGCGCCAAGTGGGTACGCGGCCTCGCGCTGCAGACGCACGACGACCCCGGGTTCTGGGAGCAGAACGGCTACAACCTGCACGGCGACCCCTGGCGCGAAGAACGCTATTGGTGAGCGCATCCGCCTGGCTGAAGGCCCACGTTTCGGCGGTGGTGCCGTTGACGGCGCACGCCGGATCTTTGCTGTTGGACGTTCCGGATTGGCCCGGAAACCTGCCCGGCCAGCATCTGGATGTGCGGCTGACGGCCGAGGACGGCTACCAGGCGGAGCGTTCGTATTCGATCGCGAGCTTCGGGCCGGGAACGACGGTGGAGCTCGCGGTGGATGAGGTGCCGGATGGGGAGGTCTCGCCGTATCTGGTGCGCGATGTCGCCGCCGGGGACTTCCTCGAGGTGAAGGGGCCTCTCGGGCAGTACTTCGTCTGGCGAGAGGCGGAGCCGGCTCCGGTGCAGCTGATCGCCGGTGGATCCGGAGTGGTGCCCTTGCTGGCGATGGCGCGGGCACACGCGGCATCCGGGAGCAGCGCCGAGTTCCGCCTCTTGTACTCGACGAGGTCGCCCGCCGACGCGATGTACGCCGATGAGATATCGCGGCGGGAGGACGCCGCGTTCGAGGTCTCGTGGGTGTACACGCGGCAGGCGCCCGACGGATGGGCCCGGCCGGCGGGCCGTGTTTCCGAGGCCGAACTCGCCGCGCTGTGCTGGCCGCCGGCGCGGCAACCTTCGGTGTTCGTCTGCGGACCGACATCCTTCGTCGAGGCCGTCGCCGACGCGCTCGTGAGGATCGGGCACGCGCCCGAGCGGATACGCACCGAAAGATTCGGAGGAGCATGATGGCCCCGGATACAACCCACGTCACGCATGCCACGCCCGACCCGGCTGTGGACGAGCGTGCCACCCGCGTCGACGGCAACGCCCTCGCGGGCGTACTGTCCGCGCTCTTCGCCGGCGATCCGACGCTGCTGACCCTCGTGTGCGGCCACTGCGCCCGCTCCGGGCCGCTGGCCGAAGCCGTCGTCGAGCGCGACGAGACGTGCGCGATCGTCCGGTGCCGCGGGTGCACGCGGACGATGCTGAGCGTCATGATCGGTCCCGCGGGCGACGTGAGCGTGCGGCCCGCGGCCCTGGCAGAACTGCGCTCCGCGGCTTCGGGGGCGTGAGGGTCGGGCCCCGGGCTTTTCGGCGGTGCGCGGGCGGCGAGTGTGCGGTGCGACGTGGGGTCGCAGACGGTTGCTTCGGGGTGACTTGTGGTCGAGAAACGCCGCTTCAGCCTGTGGTGAGTTGCGGTTCGTGTCCCCGATTTGGGGGGATGCTGCGGCGCGATGCGACGTGGGGTCGTGAGCGGTCATCTCCGGCGGTGGGGAGTTGCGGGTTGCGACCCCGATTTGGTGGCCGCTCTGCGGCGGTGCGACGTGGGGTCGCGAAAGGCCGCTTCAGCCGGTGGGGAGCAGCAGTTCGCGACCCCGATCGGGACCGCGTACGGAGCGTGAGCACGCGAGCACGGCGTCCGCGCACGGCGGACGGACGAGCTAGGCGAGCAGCCGCTCGCGGGTCGTCTCGGACGACGGGGCATCGGACGACGGGGCAGTGGCCGACGACGGCATCGCCGGCGTCGCCGCGGACGAGCGCGTGTCCTGCTCCCACAGGCGCGCGGTTTTGAGGGCGAGGTGCAGCGTGCTGCGCTGCAGGCCATCGGCGAGAGCGGCGCGCACCGCGTCGGGCATGTGCTCGAGCCGGTAGTAGAGGGTGGTGCGGTGGATGTGCAGCCGTGCGCAGGTGTCGGGTGCGCGACCCGCTTCGTCGAGATACGCCTCGATGGTCTGGCGCTGCACCTCGTCGCCGCGGAGCAACTCGTGAGCCGCGGGCGACACCAGTTTGAGCAGGCGCTCCGAGGACGGGACCGATTGCACCAGCATCCATCCGCCCAAGTCTTCGGCGCGCGCAGCGAGCGCCTGCGGCATCACGGCGCGGAGCCGAGCGGCGTCGATGGCCTGCTGCGCGGATGCCTGAAGGTCATCCTGATCAGATGAGCAATCGGCGGTGGCGACAGCCCGCAGCTCCGACCCCTGCGCGAGCGCCTCCGCCTCGATGCGCGTCACCGTCTCGTCGACGTCGACAGTCGTCGCCGAGACCAACACGACGACGTCGCCGGTCGCAGTGACGAACTCGGTGCGGGCGGGGAGCGCGGCGGCGACATGCCGACCGAGGGCCACCTGCGCCACGATGCCCGCATCCTCGACGATCATCACCCAGACGCGAAGGGCGTCGCCCGGGGCCCCGATCCATCTGCGCGACCGCAACTCCCACAGCGCATCGCCGCGGACGCTCGGCCGTGGGTCGAGGAGGCGACCGCACACGCGCTCTCGATGCCCGATGGCCTCATCGTCGTACTCACGCGTCAGCAGGAGCACCGCGGCATCCAGGATGGCCCACTCCCGACGATCCAGTTCGAGACGCGTGCGGCCGGCGATGCGCAAGGCCAGCGACCCGATCCCCAACGGAACGTCCACGCCGAGAGGGGCGGATGTGCCGGTGACGGCGCGCAGGGCGCGTCCGGTCGCACTGCCGATCAATCGCACCGGCGCAGACAACGCTCGTGACAACTGTTCGATGACGTCGGTCGTGTCCATGTCCGCCTCCTCGCACGGGGTGTGCGTTCTTCACGGTAGGACGGCAAGACACGTTGCGCGTGGCCCTCTCGTGCCCAGGAGCGCGCGGGTCCCGTCAGGCCGCGGCTTCCCGCGCGCGCAGATCCTTACGGAGGATCTTCCCCGACGTCGATTTCGGGATCGCCTCGATGAATTCCACGCGCCGGATCTTCTTGTGCGGAGCAACGTTCGCAGCGACGAACGCCATCACCTCCTCTCCGGTGAGAGCCGAGTCCGGAGCGGCGACGACGAACGCCTTCGGGATCTCCTGCTTGTCGTCGTCGAGGACGCCGATGACCGCTGCATCCTGCACTTTCGGGTGCCCGAGCAACAGTGCCTCCAGCTCCGCCGGTGCGATCTGGTAGCCCTTGTACTTGATCAGCTCCTTGACCCGATCGACGATCGAGAAGTAGCCGCCCTCGTGGTAGACCGCGATATCGCCGGTGTGGAGGAAGCCGTCGGCATCCAGCGTCTCGGCCGTGGCCTCGGGCTTGTTGAGGTAGCCGAGCATGACGTTCGGTCCCTTGACCCACAGCTCGCCGGGGCGGGTGCGGCCGTCGACCTCGATGGCCGTGATCTCCTCGCCCGTCTCGGTGTCGACCAGCTTGCAGGTGATGTTCGGCAGGATCGTTCCGACGGAACTCACCGGGATGTCGTCGCGGGTGAACGGCATCGCGTGCGACACCGGGCTCAGTTCACTCATGCCGTAGCCCTGCATCATGCGGGCGTTCAAGCGACGTCCCGCGATTTCGGCGGTCTCGCCGTCCAGCGGAGCGGCGCCCGAGAAGACGGTGTGCACCGTGGAGATGTCGAACTGGTCGACGACCGGATGCTTGGCCAGGGCGACGGCGATCGGCGGTGCGATGTACAGATACGTGCAGCCGAACTCCTGGATGATCGTGAGGAACTGCACGAGGTCGAACCTCGGCATCGTGACCAGCGTCGCCCGCTGCTTCAGCGCGAGGTTCAGGAGCACCGTCATCCCGTAGATGTGGAAGAACGGCAGTACCGCGAGTACCCGGTCGGTGTTCTTGAGGTCGATGTTGATGCGGCACTGGGCGACGTTCGCCACGAGGTTCCGGTGGCTCAGCATCACGCCCTTCGGAACTCCGGTCGTCCCCGACGAGTAGGGCAGCACCGCGACATGGGTGGCGGGGTCGAAGGACACCTCCGGTGCGGCTCGGCCCTCGGACAGCAGCGCGTGCAGGTCGGGGTGTCCGTCGGCGGCGTCGAGGACGATGAGGCGGTCGGTCGGGATGCCGACGGCATCCGCCGCCTGCTGCGCCTGAGCGAGCAGAGGGCTCACGGTGATCAGCCAGGTCGCGCCGGCATCGCGCAGCTGTTTCTCGATCTCGCCCGCCGTGTAGAGCGAGTTGATTGTGGTGACGGTCGCGCCGGCGCGCAGGATGCCGTGGAACACGGTCGCGAACGCGGGCACGTTGGGGCAGAGGAGAGCGAGCACCGTCGAGGTGTCCACGCCGCGGAACGCGAGGGCGCCGGCGAACGCGTCCACCTGCGCCTTGAGCGCACCGTAGGTGGTCTCCGCGCCGGTTGCCGGATCGATGAGCGCGACTCTCGACGCGTCGTCGGCAGTCAGCCCCGCGAACAGGTCGTCGTAGATGCTGACGTCCGGGATCTCGACATCGGGGAAGGGGCTGGTGAACACGGCGGTCTCCTTCGACGGCGCTGCGGCCTCAAGGCCGATCCCGGCCACGCTGCCGGGTGCGTCCATCATGCCACCGGCGGCGGGACGTCGGCACGCGGTCTCCCATGGAAAGAGACCGCGTGCCAGGGGTCGTGCCGGCTCAGACGAAAACGTCCGAGGTGCGGGCGCCCCGCCCGGCGGCGAGACGCTCGGCGGCGCGCTCCTCGGCGGCATCCAGAGGGGTGATTCCCCGGCGGGCGGCATCGTCGAAGATCGCTCGCACTGTATCGCCGATGGCGCTCACGCGGTCCATGATCTCGGCGCGCGAGCCGAGGCGCTTCGCCTCGAGATCCAGGTAGACCACGCCGCCGGCGTTGACGACGAAGTCGGGTGCGTAGAGGATGCCGCGAGCGGCGAGACGGTCGGCACCCGACCTGTGCGAGAGCGGGTTGTTGGCCGGGCCGCAGACGGCACGGGCGGCGAGAGCGTCGATGACGTCGTCGTCCAGCAGCCCGCCGATCCCCGCCGGCACGAACACATCGGCCTCGATCAGGTGCTCGGTACCGGGCTCCGCCCACCGGGCGCCGAGCTCCGTGGCGAGAGTGCACTTGGCGGGGTTGACGTCGGTCACGGTCAGCTCGGCGCCCTCGGTGCTGAGTCGCACCGCGAGGCGGCTGCCGACCTGTCCGAGTCCCGAGATGGTGATGCGGCGGCCGGAGACCTCGGCGGAGCCCGTCACCTGCTCGAGGGTCGCCCGCAGCGACTCGTAGACACCGAGGCTCGTGGGCCCGGCGGGCTCGCCCGAGCCGCCGACGGCGTCCGGAAGGCCGACGACGTGAGCTGTCCGCTCGCTCACGACGAGCATGTCTTCGCTGGTCGAGCCGACATCCTCCGCGGTGCGGTACCGGCCGTCGAGGCGCTCCACGGCGTCCCCGAGGTCGAGGAACGCCGCGCGTCGCCGCTCGGCATCGAGAGTCGTCCCCGGCGGGAGGCAGATCACCGACTTCCCGCCTCCGGCATCGAGCCCGGCCGCCGCGTTCTTCAGCGTCATCGCCGCCGAGAGTCGGAGCGCATCGCCGACGGCGTCGCTCCAGTGGGCGTAGCGCCACATCCGTGCGCCGCCGAGGGCGGAACCCAGAACGGAGGAGTGGAGCGCGACCGTGATGACCAGGCCGCTGCGGCGGCCGGTCGTCACCTCCACGCGCTCGTGGGCGAAATCGGGCAGGGGCAGGGTGTGCGTCATCGCGTCCTCTTTCGGCAGGCCTTGTGGGCTGTGCTCTCCGGACGCCGCGGCGTTGCGGCGTCCGGTGTCTATTGTGCCTCGCGCGGCCACTGTCCGCTGCCGGTGCACCCGTCGGCGTGCGTCGCCGCCGGCGTGACGAACGTCGGAGTTCCTTGGCGCGGAAGGCCGATGGGGCTGCTGAGCGGGGGTGTCGGGCGGCGTCGATCCGACGCACGTCACTGCCGCGACGTTTCCTCCCCAGGGTGGAGGCGCAGCTGGGTTGTCCTCGATCTGGCCGCGCGGGCAGTCGGGGCGGGGCCGAGACGCGAGCATCGGCGGATGACGACAACAACCGACTGGGCGGAGACACCGGTGGCATGGCCGGTGCTGACGCGAGCGGAGCTCTACGCGCAGGGGTGGACCTGGCGCCTCATCGACGACGCCGTTCGGGTCGGCCGGCTCCATCGCGCGCGCCGCGACGCCTATCTTCCCGGCGGTGTGGACCAGCGAACTCGGGCCGCCGCCGAGGTGGGCGGTCAGCTCGCCTGCCTCTCGGAGCTGGCCAGACGGGGCGTGTTCGTTCTCGACGGTCACCGGCTGCACGTCGTGCTGCACCCGCGTCGTGGACGTCGCAGGAACGTGCACGACGACGCGCGCGTGCATTGGAGCGGGACCGGCGCGCGAAACCTCGCCAACGCGTCGGTGGTGGAGTCGCTGGCGCAGTCGATCCGGTGCCAGGGGCCCGTCGAAGCGATCGCGACTCTCGACTCGGCGCTGCACATGCGATTGATCGAGGAACCGGAGCTCGTCGAGGTGTTCGAACGGGTACCGCCGCGATACGGCGTCCTTCTCGACATGCTCGACGCGACGGCGGAAGCGGGCAGCGAGAGCATCATGCGGATTCTCCTGCGGAAACTCGGATGCCGTGTGCAATGCCAGGTGCGGATCGTCGGAGTCGGACGCGTCGACCTCCTTGTCGATGGCTGGCTCATCATCGAATGCGATAGCCGAGAGCACCATTCGAGCTGGGCGCAACAGAAGGAGGATCGTCGCCGCGACCAAGCGGCGGCAGCGCTCGGGTTCGTGACCTACCGGCCGATCGCGGAGGACATCTTCTGGCATCGGGAGCAGGTCGTTGCTGCCGTGCGCGGGCTCCTCGGTTCGGTCGCGGCGGTCCGCTGACGGTAACCGGCGGCTCGATGCCCGACGGTGGGCGTGACGAACGTCGGAGAAACCTCGGCCATCGGAACCCCGCCGCCGCCCTGATGCTGCGCCGCCAGCGTCGGCGTGGAGAAACTCCGGCAGTCGTCACAGCGGTCCGTGCCGTCGGCGCCGCTAAAGGCCCGGACGACGCCCGCTACGCTCGTGCCATGACCGAGAACCTCCCACCCCGCAGCCGCATCGTGCACGACGCGCTTCGCGCCGCCGGTGTCGCGGGCGAGATCATCACGCTGCCGGATGCCGCGTCCACCGCGGCGCTTGCCGCGGCCGCTCTCGGCGTCGAGGTCGGCGCCATCGCCAACAGTCTGGTGTTCTGGTCGGACGGGGCGCCGCTCCTGGTGATGACCAGCGGTGCACATCGCGTCGACACCGCCGCGCTCGCCGCGCGTCTCGGTCGCGCGAGCATCGTCCGCGCGACGCCCGAGCAGGTTCGAGAGGCGACCGGTCAGGCGATCGGCGGGGTCGCCCCCACCGGTCACCCGACTCCGCTTCCCACCGTGGTCGACGAAGCGCTCGCCGGGTTCGACGAGATCTGGGCGGCGGGAGGCACGCCCCACACGGTGTTCCCGCTGACCTTCGACGAGCTGGTGCGCCTCACCGGCGGCACCGTCACCGCCGTCGACTGATCGCGCTCACTTGCCCCGCACGACCTCCCAGGCGGTGACGGCCGCCGCGGCTGTCCAGGCCTGCGGACGGCACGCTGCCGGGTAAGGCGCAGGCGCCGCGATCTCGTCTGCGGCGTCTCCCGCGAACAACTCCGGCACGCGATACGCGAACGAGTCCGCCGCGGCGAGCATCTGGGTCACGACCTGTTGAGCGCACGAGAGGAGACCCGCGCGCGCCATCCCGCGCGCGATGATCGCCGTGTCGTGGATCCACACGCTGCCCCCGTGGTAGCTGAGCGGCCAGTACCCTCCGGCGTCGGTCGACAGGGTACGGATGCCGAACCCCGACGACATCCGCGGATCGACCAGAAGCTCGGCGACGTCTGTCTCTTCGTCGGGCTCGAGGATGCCGGTGCCGAGCAGATGACCGATGTTCGACGTGAGGGTGTCGACGGGTCGACCTTCGCGGTCGAGCGCGATGGCCGGGAAGCGGCCCGCGGGTGTCGTGACCCAGAACCGCTCCGCGAAACGCTGCTTGAGTCCGGACGCCCACTCGCGGAGCTCGGCGGCGCCCGGCCGCCCGAACCGGTCGAGCAGGGCCGCCGCGCCGAGCGCGGCTTCGTGAGCGTAGCCCTGCACTTCGCACAGCGCGATGGGGCCTCGGGCAAGCGTTCCGTCGTGCCACTGGATCGAGTCGCCGGAGTCCTTCCACCCTTGGTTGGAGAGGCCGTGTCCGCTCTCGTCGACGTACTCCAGGAATCCGGTGCGCTCGGCCGATGACACGATCCAGCCGAGCGCCGCGTCGAGCGTCGGCAGCAGTTCCTCGACCTCGGCGTCCTTCATCTGTCCGGCCGTGTCCGCCAGCAGGCAGACCCAGAGCGCCGTCGCGTCGACGGTGCCGTAGTACAGCGGCGGCAGCACGATGCCCTCGCCGGGCATCGACAGTGTGGAGGCGCGCAGTTCGTGCATGATCTTGCCGGGCTGCTCCGCCGTCGTGGGGTCATCCTTCGTTCCCTGCAGGCGTGCGAGAACGCGCAGCGTGGATGCCGCGAGCGTCGCATCCAGCGGCAGCATGAGCCGTGCCGTCCAGATGGAGTCGCGCCCGAACAGGGTGAAGAACCAGGGTGCGCCGGCGGCGAAGAACTCGTCGTCCGGGGCATCCGGGAGGGCAAGGCGGAGCGCATCGAGGTCGTCGAGGGCGCGGTCGAGCCAGCGCTGGAGGCGGGCATCCGCCCCCGCCGGCGCGACCGGGCGCGGCCACGGGGCGGGCGTCTGAGCCGCCTGAACGACGAGCGCAGAATCGTCGAGCCGAGCCGTCCACGTCGCGCTCGCGCTTCCGCGCGAAGAGCACGACAGGTCCCACTCCAGGATGATCTCGCCGGCGCGGGTCCGGACGCGCCCCCCGGGCGCGGTCAACTCGAGTTCAGCGCCGTCCCGGCGGGCACTGACACGGCCGTCGGCGAGCAGCGGGGCATCACCGGTGGCGTCCCGAGCCGCCGCTCCGGCTTTCACCTCCTGCAGAGCGCGGATGTCGACTCCGATGCGCACCCGCAGCAACAGCCGCACCGGCGCATCGAGATGCGAGCACACCGTCATCGTCTCGGAGACCACGCCCGCGGTGACCCGCCGGTCGCGGGTGAGGCGCACCTTCGGATCGGGGGTGTCGTCGTCGACGCCACGGAGCAGCGCATCGACCCGCACCTGGCCCGCGCTGACGAGCACGCTCGAGATGTGCTCCGGGGCGAGGAACCTCCCGTCGGCACCCGCGTATTCGACGCTGAGCCGATCGATGAACCGCGTGTCGCCGTGGTACACGCCGTCGATCGGGGCCGAGCCCATCTCGCCGTCGTTCGCTGACCACGCCTGGGTGGGCGCGCTCAGCGCCACGAGCCGGTCGGCGAGGAATGGCTGCAAACCGGCCGTCATCCCTTCACTGCTCCTTCGCTGGTGTTCATGATCTTCCGCTGGAAGATGAAGAAGAGGACGGCGACGGGGATCGTCATGATCGCCGCGGCCGCGAGCTTCAGCGGGTACTGGGTGCCCTGGCTCAACTGTCCGGACGCCAGCGAGGCGACGCCCTTGGTGAGGGTGGTGAGCTCGGGCGACTGCGTCGACACGATGAAGTGGCTGAGTTCGTTCCACGAGCCTTGGAACGACAGGATCACGATCGTGATCAGCGCCGGCCGCGCCATCGGCAGCACGATCGACCAGAAGACCCGGAACGTTCCGGCACCGTCGATGCGTGCCTGCTCCTCGACGGAGTCGGGGATCGACTCGAAGAAGTTCTTCATGATGAACACGCCCGCGGCGTCCACGAGGAGCGGCAGGATCATGCCCGCATACGAGTTGTAGAGCCCCAGTTGGTTGAGCACGAGGAACTTGGGGATCAGGAGCACCACCGTCGGCACAGCCATGACCGCGACGACGAGGGCGAACACGACGCCGCGCCCTCGGAAGCGCAACCGGGCCAGCGCATATCCGGCGAGTGAGACGAAGAAGACGCGGCCGACGGTCACGCAGATCGTCACGATCGTCGAGTTGGCGAACCACAGCGGGAAATCGCTGTGCAGGAACAGACGCTCGTACGCGGCCATCGAGAAGGTCGCCGGCAGCAGCGAGACCGGGTCGGCCGCAGCATCCGGCTCGGTCTTGAACGAGGTCGCCACCTGCACGAGGAATGGGTAGATGTAGACGAGCGCGAGCGCGCTCAGCATGCCGTAGAGCACTGCCTGGCCGGTGAGACTGCGGGCGGTGAGGCGTCGGCGCCGGCGCGGCGGGGGAGCCGGGGCCGTGGTCTGCACCTCCGCCGTGTTCAGAGCAGTGTTCAGAGCGGCGGTCATGCGTCGACCTCCTTCGGAGACGGGGCTGCGGATGCTGCGGCGCGCGGCTGGTAGGCGCGGATCCGCCGTTTCGAGACCGGCCGGTCGCGGAGCACCCAGCGTTGGAGCACGGTGAACGCGATGATGATGAGAAACAGGATGAACGCGATCGCCGCGCCCACGCCCCAGTCCTGATTCTGGAAGGCCGAGGTGTAGGAGAGGTACGCGGGGGTGACCGTCGTCTTCGCCGGGCCGCCCTGCGTGCCGGTGTAGATCTGGTCGAACACCTGCCAGCAGCCGATCAGCCCGAGGGTGATGACGGTGAACAGCGTCGGTCGCAACTGCGGCAGGGTGATGTGCCAGAAGCGCTGCCAACCGCTCGCGCCGTCCATCATCCCCGCTTCGGTGAGTTCGACACCGATGTTCTGCAGTGCGGCGATGAACAGGAGCATGAAGGTGCCGCTCGTCGTGAAGACCGCCATGAGCACGAACGCCGACATGGCGACCGAGGGTCCGGCCAACCAGTCCCACCAGGAGACGCCGAGGAAGCCGGCACCGGTGAGGGCATCGGGACCGTTGGCCACGCCGATGGCGCCGAGCACCACGTGGACGATGCCGCGCGGATCGCTGAACCAGTTCGGAGCCGCGACGCCGATGGCGGACATGATCTGGTTGACCGGGCCGGCGAACGAGAAGAGGAACAGCCACAGCACGGTGATCGCCACCGAGCTCGTCACGGAGGGGAAGTAGAAGGCCGTGCGGAAGAAGCCGCGCCCGCGGAGGATCCGCCGGCTGACGAGAACCGCGAGGAACAGCGACAGCACCGTCTGCAGCGGAACGACCAGCACCACGTACCAGGCGTTGTTGCGGAGCGCCGTTCCGAAGTCGCGCTCCGCGAGTCCGCCCCCGGTGGTGATCGCGGCGTAGTTGTCGAGGCCGACGAAACCGACGGAGCCGGAGAGGGGGCTCCCGCGCCCCGACCAGTCCGAGAAGCTGACCCAGAGCGCCATCAGCACGGGAACGAGCAGGAACGTGCCGAGGATGAGGATGACGGGCGACACGAACAGCCAGCCCGCCCCGGCCTCGCCGCGGCGGATCCCCCGGGAACGGGGATGCCGGGGCGAGGCCGGACGCGAGGGCGTCGCGACCGGAGCGACGGGAGCGGACATGATCAGCCGACGACGGCCTCGAGGTTCGACTGCACCGAGTCGAGGATCTTCTTCGGGTCACCGGTCTTGAGCGACTCCAGCTGTGCGTTGAAGTCCTTGACGACGTCGGCGGCGCCCTTGTTGGTGGGAACGCCCTGCGCGTAGTCGGCGCCGTTCAAGAACGCGACGAGCGAGGGGTTGTCGCTCTTCCAGGTCTCCGCGGCGGACTGCACCGAGGGCATCGGACCGAACGCCTTCGAGAACGCGAGCTGCTGATCCGCGCTGGTGAGGTATTCGACCAGGTCCAGCGCGGCCTTCTGGTTCGGGCTGTCGGCGGCCATGCCCCAGCAGTTCGTGAACTGCAGGGTGCCCTTGCCTGCGCTGCCCGCGGGAAGCTCGACGACCTTCGCCTTCACGTCGGGGTAGTCGCCCAGGGCGCCGGTGATCCAGTTTCCCTCGATGGTCATGGCGCCCAGCTGCTTGCCGAACGCCTCGCCGCCCCAGCCGGCTCCGACGTCGGAGGCGTAGGCGAACGTGCCGTCCTGCAGGTGCTTCTGCACGTACGTCAGCGCCGCGACGTTGGCGTCGCTGTTGGCTTCGGCGGTCTTGCCGTCTTCGGACACGAGACGTCCACCCGCTTGCGCCATGAAAGCGCCGAGGCGTGCGTACTCGCCTCCGAAGACGAGACCCTTCGTGGTGCCCGTGGTGAGCTTGGCGGCGACAGCGGCGAGCTGGTCCCACGTCGTCGGGGTGTCGGCGTCCGTGAGCCCGGCCTGCGTCCAGAGGTTCTCGTTGATGATGAGCTGCAGCGTCGAGAAGTCCTTCGGAGCGCAGAAGAACGTGTTGTCGTACGTGAAGTTCGACACGAGCGACGGGTAGAAGTCGTCCTTGTTCGCGAGCTGGTCGCCGTAGGCCTTGAGCGACCCGTTGCCCGCGAATCCGGCGAGCTGGTCGGTGCTCAGGTAGAAGAGGTCCGGCGGCGATCCGGCGGCGAAGCCCTGCGAGAGCTGCTGCGACAGGTCGGTCGCGGCGACCACCGAGGCGGATACTCCGGATTTCGCCGACCAGGCGGCGACGGCATCCTGGACCGCCTTCGTCTCGGCGTCGCCCGACGAGCCGATCATGATGGTCAGGGGCTTGTCGGACGAAGTCAGATCGCCCGCGCTGGCCGACGGGTCCGAACCCGAGCCGGTGAACCCCTGTCCGCAGCCGGTCAGCAGCAGGCTCGAGGCCACCGCCAGAGCTCCCGCCGCGAGCAGCGTCCGTGCTGTGTGTCGCTTCATCGCATCTCCTTCGATCGCGTTGCCGCGCCCTGCCGGCGCGGCCCATGGTGCCATTCCCGCGACGGATCTCCGATTCGGTCCATCTTTGGATCGATCATTTGATCGTTCAAATCGTGGGATGCTTGAAAAGATAGACGAGGATGGCGACAGCGTCAAGGGAGGCCCGCGTGAACAGATCAGCGACGATCGAAGACGTCGCGCGCGCCGCCGGGGTGTCCCGTCAGACCGTCAGCAACGTCATCAACTCGCCGCAGATCGTCCGCGAGGAGACACGCGCCCGCGTGGCCGACGCCATCGCACGCCTCAACTACGCACCGCACGCCTCGGCCCGGCGGCTGCGCACGCGCCGCAGCTCGACGATCGGCATCCATCTCGACCCGTACGCGGGCGGCATCTCGGGTGTCGTGCTCGACCGGTTCGTCCATGCCCTCACGGAGCAGGCGGGCGAGCGCGGCTTGCGCGTGATGCTGTACGCCGCGCGCACGCCCGACGAGGAGATCCGACGGATGGGTGATCTTCGCGAGGGCGGCGAGATCGACGCGGTCGTGATCACGGGCACCTTCCCGGGCGACCCTCGTGCAGAGTGGCTGCTGTCCCGGGGCGTGCCCTTCGTGTCGTTCGGCCGCCCCTGGGGAGACGACGACGTCGGAACGCCCCGTCATCACTGGGTCGACGTCGACGGCGCTGCAGGAACCGCGCAGGCCACCCGCCACGCTCTGGCGACGGCGGGCCCGCGGGTCGCGTTCCTCGGCTGGCCATCGGGATCGGCGACGGGCGATGACCGTGAGCAGGGGTGGCGGGCAGCGCTGGCCGCATCATCGCCCGGCGACCGCGCGGCGGGAGAATTGCGGCTGGTCAGCGAGGAGAACGTCGCTCAGGCGCGCGAAGTGGCCGCCGCGGCCGTGGCCGATTCGGACATCGACGCGATCGTCTGCGCGAGCGACTCGCTCGCCGTGGGTGCTCATCTCGCCGCGGTCGCCGCGGGACGCGCGGATCTGCCGATCATCGGCTTCGACAACACTCCCGCGGTCGAGGCGCTGGGTCTTTCCAGCGTCGAACAGTTGCCCGAGGAGGTCGCGGTGGGCGCCCTCGACCTCTTGCTCGGCGGGGCGGTGTCGATCGACCGTCGTGACGCGGAGCCGGGGCGTGCTCATGTGCTCGTGACGCCGCGGCTCGTGGTGCGCTGAGGGTAGCCCCGGCCCCGGCCGCTGCGTCCGCGACGCCGCCGAGCCGTGCGCTGCTCTCGCGGGCTCACCCGTACAGCCGCCGGCGCAGCTCGGCGGCTTCCGCCGCGACCGCCGCCGCGAGCCGCGGCGTCTTGTCGTCGGCGTTGTTGTCGTTGTCGGTGTCGTTGCCGGCGGGGCCGGCCGGCCACGTCACGGCGATCGCGGCGGCCGGCCATCCGGCGTGATCGCCGACGGCCACCGCGACCGAACGGAATCCGAGAGTGACCTCCCCGTCTTCGCGTGCGAAACCGTCTTGGCGGGTCTGGCGCAGCACGTCGCGAAGCTCCCGAGGGTTTCCCGGGCCGCGGCCCGTGCGGTCGGCGAACGACGCGGCATCCGGGTAGAGCGCACGCACCTGCTCGCGGGGGAGCGCCGCGAGCATCGCTCGCCCGGTCGCGGCGAGATGGGCCGGGAGGCGCACGCCGACATCGGTGACCAGCGCGGGCCGGCGCGGCGCGCGCTCCTCGACGATGTAGAGCACGTCGCGTCCCGTCATCACCGCCAGGTGCGCGCTCTCGCCCAAGCGGTCGGCGAGGCGCGCGACGAGCGGTCGGCCGAGGCGTGCGAGCGGCTGCTGGCGGGTGTAGCCGCCGGCG
>Ga0207655_1000988_pt1 | contig 29048 bp, 23 predicted proteins | sample KBSM44metaG_FD_184398 | JGI IMG/M metagenome (GOLD analysis project Ga0207655, IMG submission 184398) | Miscanthus rhizosphere microbial communities from Kellogg Biological Station, Michigan, USA - KBS M4-4 metaG (SPAdes) (version 2) | ecosystem: Host-associated > Plants > Roots > Rhizosphere >... | reverse complement strand
GATCGGCGCGGCGCTGGGAGCGGCCGCGGCCGCCGGGTGGGCGTTCATCTGGCCCGGTGCCGATGGCACGGCACTGGCGATCGTCGCGGCCGGTGCCTTCCTCGCCGCGAACATGAGGGCACCGTTCACCGCGATCGCACTCATCATCGAGTTCACTGGCACGGGTTTCACCCTGCTGCTGCCGATCTTCCTCGCCGTGGCCGGCTCTCTCGCGGCATCCCGCCTCACGACGGGCGGAGGTCTGCGCCGCTTCGCGCCGATCGACCCCGGCCGCGAGTAGCCCGCGGTTCTCCCTCAGGAGGGCCAGGTCGACAGCATCCGGTCGAGGCCGTCGATCATCCGGGCGAAGCTCTCGTCGATGCTGACCGGAAGCGCGAACCCGCCGCCGTTCTCGAGCGCGCAGAAGCCGTGGAGCGCTGCCCGCAGGGTGCGCGTCGCATCGACGAGCTGATCGTCCGCGATGTCGTAACCGCGAAGCGTCGCCGAGACGACGGACTGCACGTCTTCGGCGGCCTCGATATGCGCCTCGTCGCGGGTCGCTCCCGGCAGGGGTGCGCGCTGCGTGGCCGCGTATCGCCCCGGATGCTGCAGCGCATACCCCCGGTACGCGCCGGCGAGGCTCGCCAGCGCCTCTTTCCGCGACACCCCCACGGCGGAGATCCGCAGTTCGTGCGCGAGTTCGCGCGTCGCCGCCGCAGCGACGGCGGAGCGGAGCACCTCGAGCGAGGCGATGTGCTTGTACAGGCTCGGCGTCTTCACGCCGGCGCGGTCGGCGATCTCCGCGAGGGTGAGAGCATCGGCGCCCACCTCGTCGACGGCCTCCATCGCGAGCGCGACGACGGCTTCGCTCGTGAGGCCGGCCCTAGGCACGCGTCACCTCGCGGCAGAAGGCGACCAGGGCCGGATTGACGCGCTCGGGATCCTCAGCCTGCGGGTAGTGCCCCGCGCCCTCGACGAGAACCACCTCTGCGCCCAGATGCTCGCCGATCCAGCCGGCCTCCGCGCGCGCATCCGTGAAGTCGGGGTCGGCGGTCCCCATGACCACCAGAGCTGGTGCGGTGACCTCGGGAATCCGCCGTTCGGCGACGGCGTGGTCGGTCCGCGTCGTCCGCGCGAACGCCGCGGTCGCGTCGGGACGCCGCATCGCGGCGCGAATCGCGTCGCGGTGCTCGGCGAAGTCCGACGGTTTCCGGCCGGGGTACAGCTGGGGGAGATACGCGAGCCACGCCGCGCGGGCCCAGGGGCGCAGCATGAGAAGACGGAAGATCGCGGCGGCGACCGGGTTCGTCGGCGCGTTGCGGACGAAGGGACCGAGAAGGCCCAGGCCTGCGATGGCTTCGGGCTCCTCGGCGGCTGCCCATACTCCGGCGCCGGCGGCCATCGAATTGCCGAGCACCACGGCGGGGCCGCCGAGGTGGGCGATCAGAGCCAGGATGTCGCTGCCCGCGGCCGCGTCGTCGTAGGCCGAGAACGTTGCGTCCGACTCGCCGTGGCCGCGAAGGTCCATGACGGCGACCCGGAAGCCGGCCTCGCGGAGGGCGGGCACGGTGTACCGGTAGCTCGCGGCGATCTCGCCCATCCCGGGAACGCACACCACGAGCGGACCCTCGCCCGCAACCCGGTACGCGATGCGTCCCTCCGGGCGGGCGAGATAGTGGACCGTGAGCTGTGCAAACGCGGCGGACGCGGTAGCGGTCTTAGTCATAGCCATCAAGCTAATATTGTTAGCCAACGGTGTCAAGCGCTCTCCCCCTCGACGGCGAGACCCGCTCTGGGCGTCGAGACCCGCGTCCGCGGCGGTGGTCTCGACGCGTGGAGGTGGTCTCGACGAGGCGGCGACGCGCCGGGTGTGCACGAGGGCGGGGGCGGATGCCGTGGCATCCACCCCCGCCCTGCGACGCGGACTGGTCAGTCGGTCAGGTAGTCGGCGTAGGCGCCGAGTGTCAGGAACGTCGGGAAGTCCTCGCCGAGCGCGACGTCGCGGAAGATCGTCGCTGCGTCGTCGAACCGGTCACCGTCCCTGCGCTCCACCTCGCCGAGCACGCGGGAGATGAGCTCCTCGATGTATTCGCGGGTGATGCGCGTACCGTCCTCCGTCGAGCGGTCCTGGTGGATCCACTGCCACACCTGGCTGCGGCTGATCTCCGCTGTCGCGGCATCCTCCATCAGGTTGTCGATCGCGACGGCGCCGAGCCCTCGCAGCCACGCCTCGATGTAGCGGATCGCCACCGACACGTTGCCGTAGACACCCGCGGCCGAGATCGGCAGACCGATGTGCACATCGATCAGCTGCGATGCCTGCACGTGCACCTCGGGGCGCTGACGGTCGATCTGGTTCGGGCGCTCGCCGAGCACGGCGTCGAACTCCGCCTGCGCCACCGGGATCAGGTCGGGGTGCGCCACCCACGTGCCGTCGAAACCGTCGCCGGCCTCGCGCTTCTTGTCGGCGGCGACCTTCTCGAACGCCTGCGCCGTCACCTCGGGGTCGCGACGGTTGGGGATGAAGGCGCTCATACCGCCGATCGCGAAGGCTCCGCGCTTGTGGCACGTCTTCACGAGCAGCTCGGTGTACGCCCGCATGAACGGCACCGTCATCGTCACCTGGCTGCGGTCCGGCAGCACGAACCGGGCCCCGCGGCCCCGGTAGTTCTTGATCATCGAGAAAATGTAGTCCCACCGTCCGGCGTTCAGCCCGGCGACGTGGTCCCGCAGCTCGAAGAGGATCTCCTCCATTTCGAAGGCGGCCGGCAGGGTCTCGATCAGCACGGTGGCGCGGATGGTGCCGTGCGGGATGCCGATGTAGTCCTCACTGAAGGTGAAGACATCGTCCCACAGCTTCGCCTCCTCGGCCGATTCGATCTTCGGCAAGTAGAAGTACGGGCCCACACCGTTGTCGATGAGGCGCTGCGCGTTGTGGAAGAAGTACAGGCCGTAGTCGACCAGTGAGCCGGATGCCGCGAGGTCGCGACCGGCGCGGTCGGTGTAGCGGATGTGCTTCTCGACCAGGTGCCAGCCGCGCGGGCGCATCACGATCGTGGGCGTCTGCTCCGCGGTGACGCGGTAATCCTTGCCTTCGGGGCTCGTGTACGACAGCTGTCCGCGGATCGCGTCGAACAGGGAGAGCTGACCCTCGATGACGTTCCGCCAGGTGGGGCTCGTGGCGTCCTCCTGGTCGGCCAGCCACACCTTCGCGCCGGAGTTCAACGCGTTGATCGTCATCTTCGGGTCGGTCGGTCCGGTGATCTCGACCCGGCGGTCTTCGAGACCCGGTCCCGCGCCGGCGACCTTCCAATCGGCATCCTCGCGGATGTGCGCCGTGTCGGAGCGGAACTGCGGGTCGTGCCCGTTGCCGATCTCGAAGCGGCGCCGCATCCGGTCGGCGAGCCGGTCGTGGCGGCGGCCGGCGAAGCGGACGTGCAGCTCCGCGAGGAACGCGATCGCCGCGGGGGTGAGGATCTCGTCGTAGCGGTCGCGGATCGGTCCGGTGATGGTGATGGTCGATGCGGGCGCGGTGCCCGTGGCGGTGGGAGTCATGGCCCTGCTCTTTCTGGGTCGTGTGTGCGGGGGTTGCGGCGTTTCGACTCGGCCCTGCGGGCCTCGCTCAACGACCGGGTGGTGTCCGGTCCCGGTCGTTGAGCGAGCGCAGCGAGTCGAAACGCAGAGTCGAAACGCGGTGTCTCAGTGGAACTGTTCGGCCTCAGTGGATCCCACCAGAGCCAGGGTCGCGCTGTCGGGGTTGAGCGCCGTGGAAACGAAGTCGAAGTAGCCGGTACCCGCCTCGCGCTGGTGCTTGGTGGCGGTGTAGCCGCGGGCTTCCGCGGCGAACTCGGCTTCCTGCAGCTCGACGTACGCGCTCATGGCGCGCTCGGCGTAGCCGGAGGCGAGGTCGAACATCGAGTAGTTGAGGGCGTGGAAGCCCGCCAGGGTGATGAACTGGAACTTGTAGCCCAGGTCGGCCAGCTCCTGCTGGAAGGTGGCGATCTGCTCGTCGCTGAGGTGGCGCTTCCAGTTGAAGCTCGGCGAGCAGTTGTAGGCGAGCATCTTGCCGGGGAACTGCTCGTGGATCGCGCTCGCGAACGCGCGGGCCAGCTCGATGTCGGGCTCGCCCGTCTCCACCCACAGCAGATCGGCGTAGGGGGCGAACGCGAGGCCGCGGCTGATGACCGCCTCCAATCCCGGGCGCACCCGGTAAAAGCCCTCGCTCGTGCGCTCACCGGTCGTGAACTCCTGGTCGCGCGGGTCGACGTCGCTCGTGAGCAGGTCGGCCGCCAGCGCATCGGTGCGGGCGATGATGACGGTCGGCACGCCGGCGACGTCGGCGGCGAGCCGAGCCGCGTTCAGGGTGCGGATGTGCTGCTGCGTGGGCACCAGCACCTTTCCGCCGAGGTGACCGCACTTCTTCTCGCTGGCCAGCTGGTCCTCCCAGTGGATGCCGGCGGCACCCGACTGGATGAGCGACTGCGCGAGCTCGTACGCGTTGAGGGGGCCGCCGAAGCCGGCCTCGGCATCCGCGACGATGGGAGCCAGCCAGTCCTGCGTGAGGGTGCCTTCCGCGTGCTCGATCTGGTCCTGGCGGATCAGCGCGTTGTTGATGCGGCGGACGACGGCCGGAACCGAGTTGGCCGGGTAGAGGCTCTGGTCGGGGTAGGTCTGTCCGGCGAGGTTGCCGTCGGCGGCGACCTGCCAGCCGGACAGGTAGATCGCCTTCAGGCCCGCACGGACCTGCTGCACCGCCTGGCCGCCGGTGTACGCGCCGAGCGCCCGGATGTAGTCCTCGGTGTGCAGGAGGTTCCAGAGGTTCTCCGCGCCGCGGCGGGCGAGGGTGTTCTCCTCGCGGACCGATCCGCGCAGGCGGATGACGTCCTCCGCGGTGTAGGTGCGCTGAACGCCGTCCCAGCGCGGGTCGGTGTCCCAGATCTCCTGCAGCTCAGCGGCGGTCTGCGTCTGGTCTCCTGTGCGGAGGCCGCGGGGCTCGATCGTCATGGTGCTCTCCTTCATCGGATGCCGGGGCGATGCCGGCGGTGGCTCGTGACTCCACTTTGGGTGAAGTTTGAAGCCGGAAGTAACCAAATGCGGTGTGAAGATTGCGTGAAATTCACGATCTGTGACACAATCCCGGACATGACGAACATCGATGTTCCGTTGACGGCGACCACGACAGAGCTCGAGGATGAGGCGGACGCGCTCACGATCGGCCGGCGCATCCGTCAGCTGCGCACCGCGCGCGGGATGACCCTCGACGAGCTCGCCGCGGCGGTCGAGCGGGCGCCCAGTCAGCTGTCGATGATCGAGACGGGCAAGCGCGAGCCCAAACTCACGCTTCTGCGCGCCATCGCCAAGGCGCTCGGTGCGACGGTCGACCAACTCCTGGAGGCGGAGCCCCTCGATGAACGTGCCACGCTCGAGATCGCCCTCGAGCGCGCCATGAAGGGACCGACGTTCCGCGCGCTCGGGATCGAGCCGTTCCGCATCGGAAAGACGATCCCCGACGACGCCCTGCGCGCGCTGCTCGCGCTGCAGGGCGAGATCGAACGACTCGGCGACGAGCGGTCGGCCACTCCCGAGGAGGCGCGCCGCGCGAACGTGGATCTGCGTCACCTCATGCGGCGCCAGGACAACTACTTCGCCGAGCTCGAGGAGCACGCGCGCGGCATCCTGCGCGCCGTCGATCACCCCGGTGGACCGCTCACCCAGCGGACCGCCTCGGATATCGCTGCTCACCTCGGTTTTTCGCTGCACTACGTCGCCGACCTGCCGGCATCCACCCGTTCCGTCGCCGACATCAAGCATGGCCGGCTCTACCTGTCCAGCACGGTGCCGGCGAAGGGCGACTCGCGAACGGCGGTGCTGCAAGCGCTGGCGAGCCGCATCCTGGGGCACGCCGAGCCGCGCTCGTATGCCGAGTTCCTGCGTCAACGCGTGGAGACGAACTACCTGACCGGCGCCCTGTTGATCCCCGAGGAGCACGCCGTTCCGGTGCTCCTGGACGCGAAGTCGCGCCGCGCGCTGTCGATCGAAGACCTCCGCGACGCGTACTCCGTGTCGTATGAGACCGCCGCGCATCGCTTCACGAATCTGGCCACGCGACACCTCGGCATCCCGGTGCACTTCTTGAAGGTGCATGAGTCGGGCACCATCACGAAGGCGTACGAGAACGACGACGTGAACTTCCCGGCCGATCGTCTGGGGTCGATTGAGGGGCAGCTGTGCTGCCGCCGCTGGACGAGCCGCACCGTCTTCGACATCCCCGACAAGTTCAACCCGTATTACCAGTACACCGACACGGGCAACGGCACGTTCTGGTGCACCGCGCGCGTGGAGACGTCGAGCGAGGGTGCGCACTCGGTGTCGGTGGGTGTGCGCTTCGACGACACGAAGTGGTTCGTCGGGCGCGAGACGACCAACCGCGGCGTCTCCCGCCATGCGGTGGAAGTGTGCTGCCGTCGCGCTCCCGCCGAGCTCGAGTCGCGATGGCGCGATCAGGCCTGGCCGAACGTCCGCACGCCCCGCACGCTGCTGGCGACCCTGCCCACCGGCGCGTTCCCCGGCGTCGACACGACCGACCTGTACGAGTTCCTCGAGGCGCACGCCCCGCGCGACTGACCGGCGAGATCAGGCGACCTGCCCGAGAGAGGCATTCTGCCCGGGAGAGGCAGGATGCCGGCGCGATCGCCTGCTCTCGGCAGACGGCCTGTCCTCGGCCGGCCGACGAGCGCCGGGCCGGCCGGCGAGCGCCGGGCCCGCCGGGCCGGCGTCGACTTGACGCGCGGCGGACGATCTGGTCCAATGAGATTCCCAGCTAGTGATAATGATTCTCATTTAGAACAGTCGACTCCATGCCGCACGCACACTCCCGAGACCACCTGCGGTCTCACGGCGTTCCCGCGTGCGGATGCCCGACCTCGGCGCTGTGCGCGCCGGGCTCATCCGTCGCGCGGCGCTCTCCGCGGGCGACCTGGAGACCGATCCGCCACCGGCTCGCGAGCTGGGTGCGCGCCAACCTCGTCTATTCCGATCGAATGCGCTGACCGTTCCTGCGCGCGGGCACGCCCGGCGTGAGGAACGGTGTCTCCGGACCGCATCCCCCGATCGAGAACAGAAAAACGAGAAACACCACATGAGCACGAACACGTCTACGTCCACGCGTCGCCCCCTCTTCGCCCGCGCACTGCTGGCCCTCGCTGCCGCCGCCGCGATCGGCCTCGCACCCGCACTCCCGGCTGCCGCGGCGACCGGCGCGCAGACCGGCGAATGGGACATCGTCGCAACGTCTGCGGCGCAGTCGCCCGCGCTGCAGAGCTATGACCACGAGAACGAGGCCTGGGGCACGGTCACCTCGCCCAACGCCTGGTTCGCCGTCGGCGGCGGCAAGGTCATCGACGAAGCCGAGGATGCCACGACGCCGGTCTCCGGCGGCGGCCTGCGCTTCCAGAACACGGCGTCGACCGCGCGCACCGCGACCTTCACCTTCCGCATTCCGGCGAACGTCGGTCTGAAGATCGCAAACGGCACCGTCACCGTCGTCGACAGCTCCGCCACCGGTTCCGTCCGCACCGTCACGTGGACCACCCCGTCCGTCGCGGCGGGGGCGACCTACCACGAGCACCTGACCTGGACGTTCTCGGGCTCGGGCACCTCGAGCTCCGCGGACATCCGCGTGGGCGTCTCGGTCGGCGGGTCGGGAGGCTACTCGGCGTCGACGACGTACCGCTTCACCTTCTGATCCCTGGCTTCTGATCCCCGGCGCCCGCGGGGTCGGTGCGACGTCTGCCGCCCGACCCCGCGGGTCCGCCACCCCGCTCGCCGACCGGAAAGTCCCCATGCGCACGTTCTCCCCGCTCGCCGTGTCCGCCCTGACGACGGCCCTCGTCCTAGCGCCGCTCACGCCCGCGCACGCCGATGAGGCAGCCACCGCGGCGGCATCCACCCACACGGCATCCACCGCAGTGGCGACCGCCGATACCCGCACCGTCGTCTCGGAGGGCGAGGTGCACATCGCCAGTGCGCTGGAGGACGGCCGTCTCGTCCACTACCTGATCGACGCATCGGGAGAGCGCCTCGATCCCGCGAGCACCGTGCTGCGCGTGCCGCGCGCGGAGCCCTGGCCGGGCGCGGCTGACGGGGACGACGCATGGGAGCGCATCGACCCGTCGCGCGGCGACGTCTACCGCACCGCCGGCGCCGGAGCGGAGAGCAATCCGCTCTCGCTCGTCATCGACACCTCTGCGATCGCCGACGACGTGCCGTTCGACCCGTTCGGCTTCCCCGGCGCGATCTACACGCGCCTCGGGCTCGCGCCGGGCGACCCGATCGCGGCGCTGCTGATCGGCGGCGTGGACTTCGCCGGAACGACGCAGCGCCAGGCGGAGCAGCCGTGGGTGACCACCTACGGCGGCGCCGACGGGCTGCTCGCCGTCAGCCTCGCGTTCCTCGAGCCGGGTCGTGTCTGCGTGCCGCTGTCCACGCACCTCCAGCGCGCCGGGGACGGCACGTTCCTGAACGCCGACGTGACGCTGACGGTCGCCGTCGGCGATGCGGATGCCGCGACGGTCGAGCCGTGCGACCAGCCCGCCGAGATCCCGCCCGCCGCGCCCGAACCCGAGCAGGCTCCGGCCGGCCGCACGGTCATCGATGCGGGAGTCGCGCTGCTGTCGGCGCGGGAGAGGGGCGGCGCCTTCGCCCTCGACGTCGTCACCTCCGACCGCGGACGCACCGTCGCCCACGACCCCGCCGACGTCGTGTTCTCGCTTCCCGCCCGCGACGCGCAGTGGCCCGCTGCCGACCGCGCGCCCCAGAGTCCGACCTACCGCGACTGGGCGCGGATCGCCGACCCGGGAACGACCCTCTGGCGCTCGGCGGGGGTCTACGCGCCGTGGCCGGGGTCCACGCCGCCGAACGACCTCGTGCTCGACCTCGACGCCTCCTTCCTGGATGGAAGCGAGATCTCCGACACCGCCGGCGGCGTCGAGATGACGATGACCGGCGCCACGACGACGTCGAGCGGCTACGTGGCGACCTACCGCTACGCGAACGCGTACGGAGAGCTCAGCGGCGATGCCTCGGGCGCCGCCTTCTGGGACAGCCGAGCGGGCGGCCGCGCCGAACCGCAACTGGTCGCCCCGCGCAGCGACCCGTTCTACCGCAACGCGAAGGAGTTCGACGGCAGCACCGCCACCGGGTTCGCTTTCTCGGCCGCGGGGGTCTACTGCGTCGGCGTGCGCGCCGAGACGACACTCGCCGGCGCCACGGAGCCGACGCGCACCCACGCGACGTTCACCTTCGCCGTGGGCATCGACCCCGCCGTCGTCACACCCTGCGCGCAGCAGGGCGACACCGGCACGCCGACCGAGCCGACCGACCCGGGCGGGAGCGAGCAGCTCGACCCGTCCGTCACGTGGTTCCTCAAGAACCACCTCGACCTCGCGCCGCGCCTGACCGCCGACGGCTCGTTGCAGATCGCCACGGGCGACGGCGACGCGGCGGCGCTGACCCCGCTCCGCGACGCGGTGTGGGTGGGGCGCGGCGAGTTCGCGACGTTCCGCGTGCCCGAGCCCGACGCGCTGCAGGACGTCACCTTCGTCGGGGCGCCCGGCTCGACATACTACGGATTCACGCAGGGCGCGAACTACGAGAGCAAGACGATCTGGCCGGGACTCAGCATGCTCAAGCTGCCCGCCGGCTACACCGATCACGACGCCACCTGGCGGCTGTCGAAGGCGGAGGGCCCCGGCGACGTCGTCGTCTGGTCGGGTGCATCGCACTACCTCAACTCGCGTACCGACACGTCGTCGTGGTTCCCCGTGGGGCGTACGCACATCCACGAGAACTGGGCGTTCACCGCCGCGGGCCGTTACTGCCTCGCGATCGAGACCCGCATCCGCGAGCAGGCCACCGGCGCAGACCGGTCGGCGACCGGTCTGCTGACGGTCGTGGTCGGCGACGTCGACCTGTCCCAGGTGCAGCCGTGCGAGCGCACTCGCGCGGTGGAAGCGCCCGCCGCCCAGTCGGTGACGACGGTGTCCACGGACCGGACCGTGTTCTCCGCTGCCGCGGTCTCGGGAAACGCCGCGACGAGCGCCCTCGAGCTCGTCGAGCGCGACGGCGAGGTCGACGTGGTGACGGCCCTTCGGCGTCCGGTCGGCTCCGGCGCCGACTACCGCGACCCCGAGCGTGTGGTCTTCACACTGCCGCGCAGCGGCGACACGTGGGTCGTGCGCGAGCGGATCGCCACGGCGATCGACGGCCCTGCCCTCTCCGGCGACGTCACCCTCGATCTCGGCGAGGTGAGCGGCCCCGGGCGGTACTGGATGAGCGCCGACCGGATCTCCGACCGCCAGTCCACCGTCCTCGACACGCGGCCGCAGCACGAGCGCGGCAGCGCCGCACTGCGTCCCCGCTCCGGATTCGGCAGCGCCCACACCGTGGATGCCCCCGGCGTCTACTGCGTGCCCCTGACCTGGTCGGGCACCACCGCGGCGGGCCGAGCGTTCCGCATCACCACGACGCTCACCCTCGCCGCCGGGGTGGACGCGGCATCCGTCACCCCCTGCGCCGACGGCGGCAGTGGCACGACGCCGGTCGATCCCGGCGCGCCCGAGCCCGAGCCTGTGGTCTGGGACGTGCCCAACCGCAGTCTCACGGCATCCGGTGACACGATCCTCACGGCCGGCCACGTCGACGTCGCCTCGCGGTTGGATGCCGGGGCGCTCACGACCGTCGTGAAGGACGACACCGACGGAGAGCCCGTGTACCGCGACCCCGCTCGCACCGTCATCCAGATCCGTCCCGAGGCGCAGACGAGCGTGCCCGAGCCGGCCGCGTTCCGCTTCCTCGGCACGCCGGGGGCGGCGCTGTGGCAGGTCACCGAGACGCAGCAGGACGGGCTCATCTGGCCCGGCTGGTCGAGCGAGCTCATCGACCGCGGGCTCATCCCGGCCGGCATCGACTGGTCGCTGCAGAAGGTCGACGGACCGGGGGAGTTCACGCTGTACCAGAGCGATCTCGGGGCTCCGCGGGTGCTCATGTCGACGCGCGACGGCATCTCCGCCGCCGACAGCGTCCGCATCGCCGAACACGTCCACGTGCACGGCACGTGGGCCTTCAGCGCCGAGGGTCTCTACTGCCTCGGCTTCCAGCGGTCGGCCATGCACGCCGACGGACGCCCGTTGACCTCCGCCTTCACCCTGGCCGTCGCGGTCGGGCGCGCCGACGTGCGCGCGGCCGATCCGGCGAGCTGCTTCACGGCCGCCGCGGGCGCGCCGACCGATCCCGATCGTCGGCCGATCGCCGAGGATCGGCTGACGGCGGCCGCCCAGGGCGGCGTGCAGGTGCTCGATGCGCGGGCCGGCTTCACGCCCGGGCAGCTCGTCACGGTGCAGGTGGCGCGGGAGCGCGCCGGGCAGTGGGTGTCGGTGTGGCTCCGCTTCACGCCGGGCACCGACCCGCGCTGGCTCGGGTGGGCGCGGGTCGGTGCGAGTGGCGCGGTCCAGGTGCGCCTGCCGTCCGATGCCGCCCTCGGCGGGCACCGGGTGGTCGTCTCGTCGCGCGAGGGCGCTCTGATCGGATGGGACGTGCTGGCGGTGGTCGCGCCGCCGCAGCCCGTCGCGCCCGCGCCGACACCCGCCGGCGACACGACGCCGGCCGTCCGCGAGGTCGCCGCCGCGCAGTGCGTGGCGGGGGCGACGATCCTCTCGTCCGGCCACATCGACTACGCGTCGCGGATCGTCGGCGGGCGCCTCGAGTCGCTCGTGGGCGACGACTCGTCGGGGACGAAGGTCTACCGCGATCCGGCCGGTGTGGTGCTCTGGCTCAAGCCGTCCGCTCGGCAGCAGCTGCCCGCTGGATTCGGCGCCGTCGGCGCCGCCGGGCAGACCGTCTGGCAGGTGCCGCAGACGCAGAACCCCGACCTCATCTGGCTGGGGTGGAACACCGAGGCGCTCAGTCGGGCGAACGCCGCGGGTCCCGTCGAGTGGACCCTGGATGCCGTCGCCGGCCCGGGACGGGTGACCGTGTACACCTCGGGCGTGTTCGGGGGCGTGCAGAACGTCGTGCTCGACGGCGCCGGCACGTCGTCCCGCATCCCGCTCGGCGTCCACGCCCACGCCAACTGGGCGTTCGGCGCCGAGGGCGTCTACCGGCTGCAGATGACGCAGACCGTGACGCTCCCGTCCGGCGAGCGGTCGAGCGACACCGCCACACTCACCGTCGCCGTCGGCGACATCGACCCGGCCCAGGCGGTCGCGGGCGGTACCGGCTGCGGGGTCGTGTCGGCGGCCGTGCTGACGTCGGACGACGCCGAGGCCGCACGCCTGGCCGCGGAGCAGGCCGCCGCGGAAGCGGCGGCGGCCGCCGCGGCGGCGTCCGGCTCGGCCGGAATCGCGCGCGTCGGCGGAGGGGAGTCCGCGCCGCAGGCCGTGGAATCGGCCGCGAGCCCGGTTCCGCTTCTTCTCGGCATCCTCGGCGCGCTGCTGCTGGCGGGCGGGCTGGGGACCGGGGTGATCGCGGTGCGCCGCCGCGCGCGGTCATGAACCGGCGGTCGTCGTGGAGGGTCGGTCGCACCGTAGGGTTCGTACGGGCCGGTGCGGTGGGGCTGACCGTAGCGCTCGCGCTCACGGGCTGCGCCGCGTCGCCCGCGCTCAGCGCCGCCGACGCGCGCGTGCAGGTCGTGACGACGACACCGCTGCTGGCCGACCTCGTGGCCCACGTCGGTGGGGAGCGCGTGCGGGTGGCCTCCATCGTTCGCGACGGTGCCGATCCGCACGAGTACGCGCCCACCCTCCGCGACGCCCGTAACGTCGTCTACGCGGACGCCGCGTTCAGCAACTACGCCCTGCTGGAAGAGCACGGGATCATCAAGACGCTCGACGCGAATCTGCGTGCCGGCGTGCCGAACGTCTCGCTCGCCGAGGAGTCGGTGAAGTACGCCGCCGACCTCATCCCGCTCGTCGAGGATGCCGGGCTCGACACCGTGTGGCTCGGCGCGCGCGTCCACGGCGACGGGCGGCAGTGGGGGGCGACGCGCTCTTCGCAGGTCGTGCTGGAGGCGACCGGGATGACCGGGCCGGGGAAGGTCTTCGCGTATCTGACGGGCACCTTCGGCGACACGGACGTGATGGTTGACTCGACCGACGGGTTCGGGGGCGCGCGACCGGACGCGATCGCCCTTCCGGTGGACGCGCACACGCACCTGTCGTGGGCCTTCACCGAGCCGGGGATCTACACGCTCGACCTCCGCGCCGACCTGCGGCTGACCGACACGGCTCCCGGGATCGAGGTGGCCTCGGCGACCTACACGTTCGCGGTCGGCGTCGACCCCTCGCGGGCGGGGATCGCCGACGCCGTCGTGCTCGACCGGGGCCATGCCGACGTCACCGCCGACCTGGACGAGCGCCGCCTGCGCATCCGCTACGACGCGGACGGCGGCGGTGAGCGGACCCAGCAGGACCTCGACCCGGCCCGCGTCGTCATCGAGGTGCCGGCCAAGGCGCAGGAGGAGATCCCCGCCGGCCCGGCGTTCGCGTTCCTCGGGCGCCCGGGCGATCGGGTCTACCAGCTCGCGCAGGCCGTGCTCGGCCGGCACGTGCACGGCGAGATCGATCCGCACCTGTGGCAGAACGTCCGCAACGTCATGGCCTATGTGCAGCTGATCCGCGACACGCTCGTCCAGGTCGACCCCGCCGGGGCGGCGGAGTACCGGCGCAACACCGACCGCTACCTCGCCGAGCTCGACGACACCGACCGGTTCGTGCGGGACACGATCGCGACCATCCCGGCCGCGCGGCGTTGGCTCGTGACGACCCATGACGCGTTCGGCTACCTCGCACAGGCCTACGGGATGCGCATCGCCGGGTTCGTGACGCCCAACCCCGCCACCGAACCGTCGCTGGCCGATCGGCGGCGCCTGGCCGAGACCATCCGCTCGTTGCAGGTGCCGGCCGTGTTCGTCGAGCCCAACCTCGCCGCGCGGTCGACGACGCTGGCCGACGTCGCGCGGGCCGAGAACGTCGCCGTCTGTCCGATCTACGGCGACACCTTCGACGCGCACGTGCGCACCTACGTCGATCTCATCCGCGCCAATGCCCGCTCGCTCGCCGACTGCCTCGGCGCCTCACCCCGAGAGGATCCCCGCCCATGAGCGCTCCCTCCCTGTCCACCCGCGCGGTGCGCCGCGTGCTGGCCGGCCTGCTGGCCGCCGCCGCACTCGGCCTGCCCGCGGCGCACGCCGCCCACGCCGAGAGCGACGATCCGAACCTCGACCAGACGATCGCCGCCGACGAGGCCGTCGTCCACGGCGAGCGGACACTCGACTCCGGACACGTCGACATGGGACCTCGTTTCGTCGACGGCTCGTGGACCTTCCTCATCCACGACGACGTCGCCAAGCTCGACCCGGCGCAGACGAGCGTGTGGCGCTACCCCGACGAGACCGTGCTGCAGGTCGCGGACGCGGCCCAGCTCACGGCCCCCGACGACGCCGCCTACGCGTTCCTCGGCACCGAGCCCGGATCGACCGTCTGGGTCGTGCCGCAGACGCAGAACCCCGACGTCGTGTGGGTCGGCTGGAACACGCAGGATCCCGAGGTCATGCGTCGCATCGACCGCGGCATCACGCTGACCCTGGATGCCGTGGAGGGCCCCGGGTCGATGTCGGTGTACCTGCAGTCCGGCTCGTTCGGCGCGCCGCAGGTGCTGTGGGACTCGCGCACCTCCACCGCCCAGTCGATCTGGGTCGACGTGAACACGCACACCCACGCGAACTGGGTCTTCACCCGTCCGGGCGTCTATCTCGTCGAACTGACGGCCGAGGCGGCGCTGCGCGACGGGAGCACCGTGTCCGACACCCGCCGCATCCGCTTCGCCGTCGGCTCCGAGACGCCGGCGGATGCCGCGCTGGCGGCGACCTGGGCCGGCCCCGCACCCACCCCGAGCGCGGCCGCTGCGGCACCGGCATCCACGGGCGATCCCCTCGTGCCCATCCTCATGGGTGCCATCGGCGTCGTCGCGGCGGCGATCGTCGCGGGCGCGGCGGTCGTGATCGTGCGCGGTCGCCGGGCCCGCCGCGACGCCCTGCACCCCCCAGCCGCCGACGACGACGCGGTCGCGCCGTGACGGTCGCGGCCCTGCAGCTGACGGACGTCGCGATCGACCTCGCGGGCCGGCACGTGCTCGACGGAGTGACCCTCTCGGTGTCGGCGGGGGAGCTCGTGGGGCTCATCGGCCCCAACGGCGCCGGCAAGACGACGCTCCTGCGCACCGCGCTCGGCCTGCTTGCGCCCCGACGGGGAACCGTGCACGTCGCCGGGCGCCGCGTGCGCCCCGGCCGCTCGCCCGTGGGGTACGTACCCCAGCGCCACGACATCGCCTGGGATTTCCCGATCTCCGTCGCCGACGCGGTCATGACGGGGCTCGTCCGGCGGATCGGTCCCGTGCGCCGGCCGGGCCGGGAGCACTGGGCGGCCGTCGGCGAGGCGCTGCACCTCGTACGCCTCGGTGCGCTCGCCGAGCGCCCGATCGGCCAGCTCTCCGGCGGACAGCGCCAGCGCGTGCTCGTCGCCCGCGCACTGGCGCTCCGGCCCGACGTGCTGCTGCTCGACGAGCCGTTCACGGGCCTCGACCTCCCGACGCAGGAGCTGCTGACGGCCCTGTTCGCGCAGCTCGCGGCATCCGGTCGAGCCGTCCTCATGACGACGCACGACATCGCCGGCGCTCTCGCGAGCTGCGGCCGCATCGCGCTGCTGGACGGCGCGATCGTCGCCGACGGGCCGCCCGCGGAGGTCGCCCGCGACGGTGCGACGTGGGCCCGCACCTTCGGCGTCGGCGCCGACAGCCCGTTCCTGCGCGTGCTGGAGGCCGCCCGATGAGCCCGCTCGACTTTCTCGCCGACCTCTTCAACCCGCAGCTCGCCTTCCTGCCGAAGGCGCTGATCGTGGCGGTCGTCTCGGCCCTGGTCTGCGGCGTCGTCGGCACGTTCGTCGTGCTGCGCGGCATGGCCTTCATCGGGGATGCCGTCGCGCACGCCGTCTTCCCCGGTCTCGCCATCGCGTTCGTGCTCTCCGGCGACCTCGTGCTCGGCGGCACGATCGCGGGCGTCGCCACCGCCGTGCTGGTCGCGGTGTTCTCGCAGAACCGACGGCTGAAGGAGGACGCCGTCATCGGCATCTTCTTCGTGGGCGCCTTCGCGCTGGGCATCGTCGTCATCTCCCAGGCGCCGGGGTACGCCGGCTCGCTGCAGCAGTTCCTGTTCGGGTCGATCACCGGCATCCGCGACGAGGACCTCTGGGTGGTGTCGGTCACGGCGCTGATCGTCCTCATCGCGATGTTCGCGCTGCACAAGGAGTTCGTCGCGACGAGCCTCGACCGCGAGTCGGCCCGCGCGCTCGGGGTTCCGGTGTTCTGGATCGATCTGGCCCTCTACGTGCTCGTGACCCTGGCCGTCGTCATCAGCGTGCAGACCATCGGCAACGTGCTGGTCCTCGCCCTGCTGATCGCGCCCGCCGCGACGGCGCGCCTGCTCACCGACCGGCTCGCGATCATGATGGCGCTCGGGCCCCTCCTCGGCGGCGTCGCCGCCGGTGTGGGTCTGTACGTGTCGTGGTCGTGGGATCTGCCGGTCGGCGGCACCATCGTGCTCGTGCTGCTGGCGATCTTCCTCGGCGCCGTGCTGCTGAGCCCCCGGCAGGGGCGGCGGTTCCGCCGCGGGCGACGGTCCGAGCGTCCCGCGCGGCCGCGGGAGCGCGCCGCATGAGCGACGAGTTCGCGCGACTGCTCGCGGGAGACGGCGATCCCTCATCGGGCCCCGACGGCGACGCCGACAGCACCCTCGGCGACGGTGCACAGCGGCCACGGCGGCGGACGACGCTGTTCAGCGCCCTGCTCGTCGGCGGAGCGCTCGCGGCGTTCGTCGGCGCGCTGTGGCTGTCGCTGCCCGCCGGGCAGTCGCCCGCGGCGACGGCGGCTCCGCCCACGACGGCGGCTCCGCCCGCGACGACGGCTCCGCACACGGCAGCGGATGCATCGGCGCCCTCACGCACGTCCTCCCCGGTCGTCGGCCCGGCGGTGTCCGCGCTCGCCGATGCCGGATGGGTGCGGCGGACGGCGGCGCGCACCGGCATCCCGCCGCGTGCGCTGGCCGCGTATGCCGGCGCCGCGCTGCGCGCCGAGAGGCTGCACCCGGGCTGCGGGCTCGGCTGGAACACCCTCGCCGCGATCGGACAGGTGGAGTCGGAGCACGGCACGATCTTCGGCGGGGCGATCGGAGACGACGGCATCGCCCGCCCCCGGATCGTCGGGATCGCTCTGGACGGCACGTCGTCGCTCGCGGTGTCCGACACCGACGGCGGCGTGCTGGACGGCGATCCTCGCTGGGATCGCGCGCTCGGCCCGATGCAGTTCATCCCCGACACGTGGATGCGCGATGGCCGCGATGGGGACGGCGACGGCCGCGCCGACGTGGACTCGATCGACGACGCCGCGCTCACCGCCGCCGACTACCTCTGTCGGGCGGGCGGAGACCTCACCGATCCGTCCTCGTGGATCCGTGCCGTCGACGCCTACAACCCATCGGTGGACTACAACCACCGGGTGGCGGCAGCCGCCGACGACTACGCGAGCCGCGCCGGGTGAGCGTCGCTACGCGAACGCGTTCCATCGCAGTCGCGGGCCGTCTTCGTCGACGGCCGCCAGCACGGCGTCGGCAGCGGCGACGGGGAACGTGGTGATGAGGCGTCGCTCCCCGCCGTGCGTGAGCGCGTAGGCGAGTGCTGACGGACCGGATGCCGTCGCGCGGCCGACCGCGATGACCGCCTCCGTGTCGCCGAGCTGCTCGCGCCGCGCCGGCGCCCGCGACAACAGCGCGCTCGCCGCGCCGGTGACGCGCGCCAGCAGAGTCCCCGCAACCGGGAAGGTCCAGGGGAGGAAGGCGTCAGGAGCGAGGCCGTACGCGCGCGCGAGTGCGCCGTCGAGCCAGCGGTCGCGCTTGAGGCCGTAGGGCGTGGGCGTCGTCGACAGCAGGTAGCCGTAGACGTGCAGCACGCCCGCGTTGCCGATCGGGAAGCGCCCGTCGATGCCCGCCCGGGCGTGCAGCGCTGCGAAGACCGATGCCGGGACCACCGGCGACCCGGTGTTCTCGTCGATCACCGTCGACAGCCCCCACTCCCCGAACCGCGACGCGGCGGCGTCGGCGTCGATCGAGGCGCCCAGCCACGGAAGGAGGGCGATCGCGGCGGCGGGATCCGAGCCGGCACGTGCGGCCGCGGCATCGAGGCGAGCGCGCTCATCGCGACTTTTTACCTGATGTTCATCCGGCGTGGTCATTCCGTCCATAAGTCTCCTTCACCATGGACAAAGCGTCCAACAATCGCGAGCGCCTCGCCAGACCGCAGGGAGATCCGTGCCTCGTCCCATTCTCATCTTCGACTTCGACGGTACCGTCGCCCTCGGTGACGGCCCGGTGCGCGCCTATGCGCGCGCCGTGGCGGCGGAGGCGGCTCTGCCGGAGTCGTTCGTCGATGAGGTCATCGCCGGGTTCGCGACGGGGCAGGACGAGGGGGCGATCGACGCCTACGACCTGGTGCGGGTGCGCGCCACCGCGGCGGGAGCAGGCGGCGACGACCTCGCTCGCGGCTATGCCGCAAGCCGTGCGCGGCTGGCATCGCAGGAGGCTCCGATCGTCCCACCCGCGGGACTCGCCGCCTTCCTCGCCGCCGTCGAGGCCGAACGCATCCTCGTGACGAACGCTCCCGGGGTGCGGATCCCGGAGGCGCTCGCCGCACTCGGCCTCGAGGGACTCTTCGACCGCGTCGTCGTCGAGGCCGGTAAGCCCGAGGGTCTCGCGGCTCTGCTCGATGAGCTGGATCCGGATGCCGAGGTGCTCGCCGTCGGAGACATCTGGCGCAACGACCTCGCTCCGGCCCACGAGCGCGGTCACGCCACCGCCCTGGTCGGTGGCTACCCCGACCCCGCGGCGGAACCCGACTTCCACGCCGCGACGCTGCCGGAACTGCTCCCCGCCCTGTCCGCGTGGGTGCACGCCCGCGCGCGCCGCACCCCCTGACCTTCCGCCTTCTCCACCCGACACCGCTCCACCCGACACGAAGGAAACCCTCATGCGCATCACCCGCCTCCGACTCGCCGCGGTCGCCGCAACGGCGCTCGCCGCCACCGTCGCGCTCGCCGGCTGCTCCGGCAGCTCAGACGCCTCCGGCTCCGCCGCGCCCGCCGCCGACCCGAGCTCCCTCGTCCTCGCCCTCGTCCCCTCGCAGGACCAGGGCGGCCTCGTCGACACGGCGAAGCCCCTCACCGACATGCTGAGCTCCGAGCTCGGCATCCCCGTCACGGGTGTCGTATCGAAGGACTATCAGGCCGCCGTGGAGGCGATGGGCGCCGACCAGGCGCAGATCGGCTTCCTCCCCTCGCTGCAGCTGTGGCAGGCCAGCGACCGCTACGGCGCGAAGGTCGTGCTGCAGACCGAGCGCAACGGCGCGATCACCTACCCGGCCCAGTTCATGACGAACAACCCGGGCAAGTACTGCTCCGACACCCCCGTCGACAAGGACGGGATGCTCTACTGCAACGGCACCGACAAGCTCGCCACCCCGAGCGGCCTGGACGCGATCACCAAGATCGCCGGCGCAAAGGTGGCCGTGCTCGGTGCCGGCTCTCCCGCCGGCTACATCTATCCGATGCTCGCCCTCAAGGAGAAGGGCATCGACATCGACAACGGGTTCCAGAAGATCCCGGTCACCGCCAACGACGCGTCCGTCATGGCCGTCTACAAGGGAGACGCCGAGGTCGGCTTCAGCTTCTGGGACGCGCGCACGCTCGTGAAGAAGGACACCCCCGACGTGGGCCAGAAGGTCGTCGTCTTCGCCCTGAGCGACCCGATCCCCAACGACGGCGTCGCCGTCTCGTCGAAGCTCTCGCCGGCGCTGCAGGACAAGATCACGCAGGCGCTGGAGTCGTACTCGAACACCGAGGAGGGCTCGAAGGTGCTCACGAGCATCTACTCGATCACGAAGCTCGCTCCCGCCAACCCCGCCTCGCTCGACGTCGTCGCGCGCGCCGCCGAGCAGCTCGGACTGCAGTGACGGATCCGATCATCGCCCAGGGCACCGGGGCTGCGGCTCCGGTGCCCTGGGGCATCCGCCTGGACGGGGTGACCGTCCGCTATCCGAACGGCACCGTGGGTCTGCGTGACGTCGATCTCGACATCGCCGCCGGGGAGATGGTCTGCATCGTGGGACTCTCCGGGTCGGGCAAATCCACCCTCATCCGTACGATCAACGGCCTCGTGCCGGTGACGGCGGGCACCGTGAGCGTGGGGGGACAGCGTGTCGACGCCGCACGCGGCGCGCGACTGCGGCAGCTGCGCGGACAGATCGGGATGGTGTTTCAGAGCTTCAACCTCGCCGGCCGCACCACCGTGCTGAACAACGTTCTCGTCGGGCGCCTCACCCACACGCCGTACTGGCGCACCCTCGTGGGCGCCTACCGCCACGCCGACAGGCAGATCGCCTTCGAGGCGCTCGATCGCGTCGGCATCCTGTCGAAGGTGTGGGATCGTGCCTCGGCGCTGTCGGGCGGCCAGCAGCAGCGCGTCGCGATCGCCCGCGCTCTTGCCCAGCAGCCCCGCATCGTCCTCGCCGACGAGCCCGTCGCGAGCCTCGACCCGCCCACCGCGCACGGCGTCATGGGCGACTTGCGACGGATCAACGCCGACCTCGGCATCACGGTGCTGGTCAACATCCACCTGCTCGATCTCGCACGACAGTACGGCGCCCGCATCATCGGCATGCGCGCCGGTGAGGTCGTCTTCGACGGGCCGGCCGCCGGCGCGACGGATGCCGACTTCGAGCACATCTACGGACGCTCCCTCACCGGTGACGATCGGCTCGATCGATGAGCGCCGCCCAGGCGGCATCCGCGCCGGCACTGGCGATTCCCGCGCGGCCCCGCCGCCGCGCGGGGGTCTGGATCGCGATCGCGGTCGTCGCGGCGATCACCGTGATCACGTGCCTTCCGGCCATCGGCGTGGGGCTGGACATCGCACCGATCGTCGCGAACTGGCGCAACGGCGCCACCAAGATCGTGGAGCTGCTCACCCCGGACTGGTCGTTCTTCCCGCGCACCGTCGCCCCCATGATCGAGACGCTGCAGATGGCCGTGCTCGGCACCGTCGTGGGTGCGGCGATCTCGCTTCCGCTGTCGTTCTGGGCGGCCCGGCCCACCAACCCGCACCGCGCCTTCCGCGGTGCGGTGCGGACACTGCTGAACGTGATCCGTGCGGTCCCCGAGCTCGTCTACGCGGCCGTGCTCGTCGCGATGGTGGGCGTCGGCGCGCTTCCCGGCATCATCGCGCTCGCGATCTTCAACATCGGCATCATCGTCAAGCTCGTCTCCGAGTCGATCGACGCGCAGGATGCCGGTGCCATCGAGGCCGGCCGCGCCGCCGGCGGCACGCAGGCCCAGATCAACCGCGCGATCGCGCTGGCCGATGCATGGCCGGCGTTCGTGTCGCAGACTCTCTACGTCTTCGAGCTGAACGTGCGCGCCTCCACGGTGCTCGGCCTCGTCGGCGCCGGCGGCATCGGTCTGCTGATCGACGCCGTCCGCACGTTCTACCGCTACGACCAGCTCTCGCTCATCATCCTCGAAGTGCTCGTCGTGGTCGTCGTGATCGATCTCGTCAGCGACGCCATCCGACGGAGGCTCGTATGACCGCCCTCGCCGTTCCCGCCCGCGGCCGCTCGCCGTGGCGGATGCTGTCGGTCGTGGTCGTCACGGTCATCGTGGTCGCCGCCTTCTGGTCGGTGCAGATCTCGTGGGGCCGCCTCGCCGACCTTCCCGCCGACATCGGCCGCTACCTCTGGCTCATGTTCTCGGCGCCGGAATGGTCGAAGCTGCCCGAAGCGCTCTGGCAGACCTGGCGGAGCATCGAGATGGCGTGGGTGGGGACCGTCCTCGGCATCCTGCTGGCGACGCCGCTCAGTCTGGTGGCCGCGCGCGGGTTCGGACCGCTGTGGCTGCGCGGCGCGCTGCGTCTCGTGTTCTCGGTCATCCGCGCCGTGCCCGAGCTGATCATCGCGATCATCATCCTCTCGGTCACCGGGCTCACCCCGCTGACCGGTGCGCTCGCGCTGGCTGTCAACGGCGTCGGCACGCTCGGCAAGTGGGGATACGAAGCGGTCGAGACCGTGCCGCCCGGGCCGATCGAGGCGGCGCGGGCCGCGGGTGGGTCGACGGCGCAGGTGCTGCGGTGGGGAGTGTGGCCGCAGGCGCAGCCGGTGTTCCTGTCGTTCTGGCTCTACCGGTTCGAGATCAACGTGCGCTCGTCGGCCGTTCTGGGGCTCATCGGCGTGGGCGGCATCGGCGATATGCTGACGTCCTACACCCAGTACCGGGAGTGGTCCACCGTGGGGATGCTGCTCATCGTGGTGATCGTCGTCACGATGGCGATCGACGCGGCGAGCGGGGCGCTCCGCCGGCGAATCATGGAGGGTCCGCGTGCCCGTTGACGCGCCGACGACGGTGCGCATCGCCGCGATGCGCAACGCTCTGCAGCCCACCGAGCGGCGCGTCGCCGACCTCATCGTGGCCGAGCCCGACGCGGTCGTGGAGCTCACCGCGCAGCAGCTGGCCGACCGTGCCGGTGTCGCTCGCTCGTCGGTGGTGCGTGCCTGCCAGTCGCTCGGCTACCGCGGCTATCCGCAGCTGCGCGTCGCGCTCGCCGCGGAACTGGGCGCCCAGCCCGAGCGCGACGTCGATCACGGTGACGGTCCGGTCGGCGAGCTCCGGGCCGCACTGGCGCGTGCGGCGCAGTCGTTGACGACGGCGGTGAGCCTGATGAGTGACGACGATGTGGCGGCCGCCGTGGCGGACGTCGCGGGTGCGGTGCGACTGCTGGTGGTGGCCAACGGACTGTCGGCGCCCGTCGCCAGCGATCTCGCGATGCGGCTGACGGCGGTCGGACGACCCGCAGAGGTGATCGCGGATGCCATCGCGCAGCAGATCGCGGCCCGGCAGCTGTCCGCCGCGGACGTCTGCATCGTCGTCAGCGGTTCGGGTGCGAACACCGCGAGTCTCCGGGCCGCCGAGGGCGCCCGGGCGGCGGGGGCGCGCGTGATCGCGCTCACGTCCTTCGCGACGAGCCCGCTCGCCGACCTGGCCGACCTCTCGCTCGTGATCGCCCCGACCGGAGTGAGCTTCCGTGACGAGCTGGCCCACACGTCGCGGGTGGCGCACGCCGCTTTCGTCGAGGCGCTCGTCGACACCGTGGCCGCCGCGCTCGGCGAGCGGGCGCGTCTCGTGCGTGCGCAGGTCCTCGGCATCCTCTCCGACAACCTCGACGACCTCTCCGTCTGACCCGCCGTCGCCCGCCGCCTGTTCTCGCCCGCGAGACTGCAGTGGCGCACCGAGACTGCAGCGACCGACCGCTGTCTCGGTGCGCCAGTGCTGTCTCGCGGGTGGGGGGGTGGGGGCGGTGGGGTGCCTTGACGGGAGGTTATGCGCATAAGTAAAGTGGGACCCGACACTGATGCGGGTGTCCCGTTCGAGGAGGAACCATGAAACACGTACGACTGGGAGCCGTCGCTCTCGTCGCCGTCGGCGCTCTCGCGCTCACCGGGTGCGGTCGCGGGGACGACACCGCCAGCGCTCCGGACAGCGCCACGACCATCGGAAGCGAGCCGGCCACCGGCACCATCACCATGTGGGCGATGGGTGCGGAGGGCGAGGCGCTGCCCGACTTCGTCAAGACGTTCGAAGAGGCCAACCCCGGCGTCACCGTCGAGGTGACGGCGATTCCGTGGGATGCCGCGTACAGCAAGATCCAGACCGCGATCGCCGGCGGCACCACGCCCGACATCGCGATGATGGGCTCGACCTGGATGGCCGACTTCGCCGATGCCTTCCAGACCGTGCCGACCGACCTCGACACGTCCGGATCGTTCCCCGGCGCCGTGTCGTCGACGAAGGTCGGCGATCGGATGACGGGCGCACCCTGGTACGTCGACACGCGCGTGCTCTACTACCGCACCGACCTCGCCGAGAAGGCCGGATGGACCAAGGCTCCGGCCACCTGGGACGAGCTCAGCCAGATGGCCGCCGACATGCAGTCCAAGGCCGGCGCCGAATACGGCATCCGCCTTCCCGGCGGCAACGACTCGTTCCAGGGCACCCTCTGGATGCCGTGGTCCAACGGCGCCTCGCTCGTCGACGGCGACGCCTGGACCCTCGACACCCCGCAGATGGTCGAGGCGTACGAGTACTACCAGAGCTTCTTCCAGAAGGGCATCGCCAACCCGGCGGCCGACCGTTCCTCGGGCGCGCAGGAGGCGGACTTCGTCGCCGGCAAGACCCCGATGCTCATCGACGGGCCGTTCATGATCGGCTCCCTGGAGAAGGTCGGCGGGGAGGGCTTCTCCAGCAAGTTCACGACCGCCGTGCTGCCGACGAAGGACTCGTCCACGTCGTTCAGCGGCGGAGCGAACCTCACCGTGTTCAAGAACTCGAAGAACGCCCACTCGGCGTGGAAGCTCGCGCAGTGGCTGACCGATCCGACGACGCAGGCGCAGTGGTACGAGAAGACGGGTGATCTCCCCGCCGTCCAGGCCGCATGGAAGGACCAGGCCCTCGCCTCGCAGCCCACGCTCGCCGCCTTCGGTACGCAGCTCGAGACCGCCAAGTCGGTGCCGGCGACGACGACCTGGGTCCAGGTCGCCGCCGCGGGTGACGCCGTGCTCGAGAAGGTGCGCCTCGGCACCCAGAGCCCTGCAGATGCCATGAAGGAGCTGCAGAGCAAGGCCGACGCCCTCGGACTGGGCTGATCGAGATGACTCAGGCATCACTGGCCGCGACCGGAGCGGCCGCCGCCGTCACCGGTCGCGGCCGTGGTCGCCGGGGATCGTCCCGGCGCCGGCGCCAAGGGTGGGTCGCGTGGGGGTTCGCCCTCCCGTTCGTGATCGTCTTCGCGGCATTCATGATCGTGCCGATCGTCGGATCGTTCGCGATGTCGTTCACCGACTTCCGCGCCCAAGACATCCGTTCGCCGTTCTCGGTGAACTTCATCGGGCTCGACCAGTACGTCAAGGTGCTGAGCGATCCGACGTTCCTGAAGTCCATGGGCGTGACGGCGACCTTCGTCGTCGTCGGCATCCCGGTGACGATGGCGGTCGCCCTCGCGCTGGCGCTCGCTCTGAACTCGGGCGGCGGACGCATCGTGTCGTTCCTGCGCGTCGGCTTCTACGCCCCCGTGGTGACCAGCATCGTCGCCGTCGCGGTGGTCTGGCGCTACATCCTGCAGCCCGACGGGCTGCTCAACAGCGCGCTCGCCGTCATCGGCATCCAAGGGCCCGACTGGCTCAACGACACGACCTGGGCGCTTCCCTCCCTCATCGCGATGGCGGTGTGGCGCAACGTCGGAACGCTCATGGTGATCTTCCTGGCCGGGCTGCAGGCCATCCCGACCGACGTCAAGGAGGCCGCCATGATGGACGGCGCGTCCGCGTGGCGGCGGCTCACCTCGGTGACGCTGCCGATGCTCCGCCCGACCCTTCTGCTGGGTGCGGTGCTGATCTCCGTCGGCTTCCTGCAGTTCTTCGAGGAGGCGTTCGTGATGACCCAGGGCGGCCCGCTGGATTCGACGCTGTCGGTCGCCTATTACACGTTCAAGCAGTTCGGATTCGGACAGTACGGGGTGGCCTCCGCGGCCAGCTACATCCTGTTCCTCGCCATCGCGCTGCTGAGCCTGCTGCAGTTCCGGCTGCTGCGGACGAAGGACTGAGAGGACTCCGTCATGACCGCTCCCGCCATCGCTCCGGCGCTGCCGAGTCCGACTCCGGCCCGCCGCGCGCGCCGCAGGTTCACCGGACGCGCCCTCACCTACACGGTGCTCGTCGCCGGACTCGTCGTGTGGATGCTGCCGTTCGCCTGGATGCTGCTGGGGTCCGTCAAGACCCAGGCCGAGATCCTGCAGCGCCCGCCGACCTGGTGGCCGCGCGAGTTCACCTGGGACAACTTCGCCCAGTGGTTCGGCCCGCTCGACATCGGCCGCTTCTTCACCAACAGCATCGTCGTGGCGTTGCTGACGGTGCTCGGCAACCTCGTGTTCTGCTCGATGGTCGGCTACGCCCTCGCCAAGATGGACTTCCCCGGCAAGCGGACGCTGTTCGGCGTGGTGCTCGTGACGCTCATGGTCCCCGGCGTCGTCACCTTCGTGCCGCTGTTCGTGATGGTGTCGTCGTTCGGGCTCACCAGCAGCTACGCCGCGCTGATCCTGCCGTTCATCACGACGCCGCTCGGTGTGTTCCTGATGCGGCAGTTCATGCTCGGCATTCCCGACGAGCTCATCGAGGCCGCGCGCATCGACGGCGCGGGGGAGCTGCGGATCTTCACCCGCGTGGTGATGCCCCTGTGCGGACCGCCCCTGGCGACCCTCGGCATCCTCACCTTCCTCGCGTCGTGGAACAACTTCCTGTGGCCGCTCGTCGCGGCGCAGACCGAGAACATGTACACCCTGCCGGTGGCGCTCTCGCTGTACTCGACCGGTCAGAACGCGACCGACTACGGCCTGCTGCTGGCGGGATCCGTGCTCGTGATCGCACCGATCCTGCTGCTGTTCGTCTTCCTGCAGCGCTACTTCATCCAGGGCGTCGCCACGACCGGGCTCAAGTGAGCCGTCCGTCCGCGACCCGCCTCGAGAAAGAGACCTCATGACCCCCACCTTCCTCACCGCGCCCGACGGCACGCAGTTTCGAGACCTCAACGGCAACGGGGTGATGGATCCCTACGAAGATCCGCGCCTGAGCGCCGACGAACGCGCTGCCGACCTCGTCGCACGGATGAGCCTCGAGGAGAAGTGCGGCCTGATGTTCCAGACCGTCATCGAGGTGGGCGAGGACGGGGAGCTGCTCGAGGCGCCCGGGCGCATCTCGAAGTCGCCGACGACCACCGTCGTCGTGGGCAAGAACATGTCGCATTTCAACGTGCATGCCATCCGCAGTGCGCGCCAGGCCGCCGTGTGGAACAACAACCTGCAGGCGCTCGCGGCCCGGACGCCCCACGGGGTGCCCGTCACCATCAGCACCGATCCGCGGCACGCGTTCGTCGAGAACACGGGAGTCGGTTTCGCCGCCGGCCCGTTCTCGCAGTGGCCGGAAGGACTCGGTCTCGCGGCGATCGACGACGTCGAGACGGTGCGCCGGTTCGCCGAGGTCGCGCGGCAGGAATACCGCGCCGTCGGCATCCGCGCCGCCCTTCATCCGCAGATCGACCTCGCAACCGAGCCGCGGTGGGGTCGTCAGGCCCAGACCCTCGGACAGGATGCCGCGCGGGTCGCCGAGTTCACGGCCGCCTACCTGCAGGGATTCCAGGGCGACGAACTGGGACCGGACAGCGTCGCGTGCACGACGAAGCACTTCCCGGGCGGCGGTCCGCAGAAGGACGGTGAGGACGCGCACTTCCCCTACGGCCGCGAGCAGGTCTATCCGGGCGGCATGTTCGATTACCACCTCGAGCCGTTCCGCGAGGCGATCCGCCGCGGAACCGCCGCGATGATGCCGTATTACGGGATGCCGGTCGGGCTCGAGCGAAACGGTGCAGCCATCGAGGAGGTCGGCTTCGGCTACAACCGTCAGATCGTCACCGATCTGCTGCGCGGCGAGCTCGGTTTCGACGGGGTCGTCGTCACCGACTGGGAGCTCGTCAACGACAACCACGTCGGCGATCAGGTGCTGCCCGCGCGGGCGTGGGGTGTCGAGGAGCTCTCGCCGAGCGAGCGGATGCTCAAGATCCTGGATGCCGGGGCCGACCAGTTCGGCGGCGAGGAGTGCGTCGACCTGCTTCTCGAGCTCGTGCGTTCCGGTCGCGTCGCCGAGGAGCGCATCGACCTGTCGGCGCACCGCATTCTGCGGGTCAAGTTCCAGTTGGGCCTGTTCGACGACCCGTTCGTCGACCCCGACGACGCCGAGCGCATCGTCGGGAACGCCGCGTTCCGGGCCGAGGGGGAGCGCGCGCAGGCGCGTTCGCTCACGGTGGTGCTCAATCGCGCGCCGGCGGAGGATGCCGATCCGATGCTGCCCCTGACAGAGGTCGCCGGCCGTCGCCTCTACGTCGAAGGGTTCCGTCCGGAGGATGTCGCCGAACTCGGCGAGGTCGTTGCCGACCCCGCCGACGCCGACCTCGCGCTCGTGCGTCTCGGCGCCCCGTTCGAGCCGCGCGACGACCTCTTCCTCGAGGCGTGGTTCCACCAGGGGTCGCTGGAGTTCCCGCCGGGCCGTGTCTACCGCATGCGACGCATCGCCGAGCAGTGCCCGCTCGTGCTCGTCGTCAACCTCGACCGCCCCGGCATCCTGACACCGTTCGCCGAGTTCGCGTCGGCGGTCGTCGTCGACTTCGGCAGCTCCGCGCGCGCCGTGCTCGACGTGCTCACCGGTCACGTCGCTCCGGAGGGGCGCCTGCCCGTGGAACTGCCACGGTCGATGGATGCCGTGCGGGCGTCGCGCGAAGATGTACCGTCGGATACGGGCGACCCTCTCTTCCCGGTCCACTTCGGACTGGAGCTGCCGACGCGGGTGCGGGAACGCACCGACCGGTGAGACGCGAGCAGACGCCGTGGACCGACGACGAAGGGACAGTCGATGAGTGACGCCGCCTCCCGTCGCCCCACCGTCTACGACGTCGCGCAGGAGGCGGGCGTCTCCATCGCTTCCGTGTCGTTCGCGTTCCGGCGTCCCGAACGCATCAGTGAGGCGACGCGCGAGCGCGTGCTCGCCGCCGCCCGTCGCCTGGGCTACGCTCCCAGCGCTGCGGCGCGAGGGCTCGCGAACGGACGCACCGGCACGCTGGGCCTGCACGCGTTCGACCTCATGCTCGAGCGCGCCGATCCGCGCGACCTGACGCCCCCGCGCTCCGAGGCTGCACCACTTCCTGAGCCGGAAGGCGGGATCATCCCGTGGTCGCAGACCGACGACGAGACCCTCGCCGACCCGCGTGCCTTCCCGCTCTACGTCGACGAGGTGCAGCGCGGTTTCGCGCTCGAATGCTGGATGCTGGGA
>Ga0207655_1000986_pt1 | contig 29200 bp, 22 predicted proteins | sample KBSM44metaG_FD_184398 | JGI IMG/M metagenome (GOLD analysis project Ga0207655, IMG submission 184398) | Miscanthus rhizosphere microbial communities from Kellogg Biological Station, Michigan, USA - KBS M4-4 metaG (SPAdes) (version 2) | ecosystem: Host-associated > Plants > Roots > Rhizosphere >... | reverse complement strand
CTGCGCCAGTATGGCCTGCTGTAGGGGGGAGGTGTTCATCCCGCGTGCTACAAAACCATGCAGCCAAACTGGCGCTTGCTCAAGCACCTGACGAGCGGCGGACTCGGTGTCAAATTCAGCAAAGACACAGGCCCCTGTACCAGTCAGGCGCGACGGCGCGTATTCTAACAGCCAGGAAAGCACCGCATCAACCTCGCGAAAACGTTTTCTTGCGATAACCTCGCAATCGTTGCTGAATTCACAATTTAATAACGTTTCTATTGACCGTACCGGGGTATCTCTTTTCAGGTCAGGATCGTTGAAGATCACCGGGGTCGGAATGCTCACGCCAGGGTGGGCAACCAGATACCATTTTTCCGGCGGCTCGACCGGCGTGAGGATCTCGCCCACGCCTTCGGCAAAAGCCGCATGGCCGCGAACAAAAACGGGTACATCTGCGCCTAACGTCAGGCCGAGTGTCGCCAGTTCGTCCGTCGATAGCCCGCAGCCCCAGAGATGATTCAGCGCAACCAGCACGGTAGCCGCATTGGAAGAACCTCCACCCAGACCGCCGCCCATCGGCAGGCGCTTCTCGATGCCGATATCCGCGCCGCTTCCCGCTGGCAGACGGCCAGAATCTGCCGCGGCTTTCATCAGCAGGCGCGCGGCGCGCACGATCAGGTTATCGTCGTGCTCCACGCCTTCAACCGGCGTCAGCAGGCAAATCTGCCCGTCATCGCGCAGCGAGACCGAAAGGGTGTCGCCATAGTCGATAAACTGAAACAGCGTCTGCAGGGTGTGATACCCGTCAGCGCGCTGCCCGGTGATGTACAAAAACAGGTTCAGTTTTGCGGGAGAGGGCCACTGGGTCATCATTTAACGATCCAGTTGTCCATTTTCAGCTTGATGCGCTGGCTGCCCTGCGTCAGCTCCATATTGGACGGCAGCGCGGGTTGAGTGTTGCTGTCGTAGCCGCTGTATACCACTTTCCAGGTTTTGCCGTTCTGCGCGTAGTTGACCTGGCTCAGGCGGTACTGGTCGTCAAGCGTATAGTCGGTGGCGTCCCCCGGCAGGCCGAGGATCCACTGGCGCAGGCTGTTCAGCGGAATCGGCATTCCGGTCAATTTGCCAATCATCTCTTCGGCATCGGTCGCGGTATAGTGCTGGCCTTTGTTATCGGTGATCTGCGCTTCACCCGGCCTGGCGAGAAGCTCAAGCTCGGTGCTGCCCAGCGGGTTGAGCAGCAGCAGACGATAGCGATCCTGCCCCGTTTGCTGCCAGAAGAAGCGGGCATAAACCTTCTGGTCGTCAGAGAGATAAGCAAACGCGCCGCGCGTCTGGTACTGGCTTAATTTCAGCACGTCCTGCTGGTGCTGGCGCCACTGCGGCGAGTCAGGGCTTTTGCCTGGACCTTTTGGCTGAGTGACGGTACAAGCGGTCAGAACCAGGGCTGCCAGAGGCAGCAGGCGAATCAGTCGGGTCATAATGAAGGCAAATCCTTGAGATACGTTGCAGTTATAACCGTTAATGCTAGCGTTGAAGGATGCCACCGTCTACGTTCAAATTATCTCAAAGCGCTATCTAACCTATTACTCCGAAAGGGGGCAGTCTCTTTTATTGATCTCGCGCATCCTGTATGATGCGACCTGCTAACCTTATTAACGCTGGTACTACTCCCGCTCAACATGACCCTATTAGCACTCGGCATCAACCACAAAACGGCCCCGGTTTCACTGCGAGAACGCGTTACGTTTTCGCCGGATACGCTCGACCTGGCGCTGGACAGCCTGCTTGCACAGCCCATGGTGCAGGGTGGGGTGGTGCTCTCGACGTGCAACCGTACCGAACTGTATTTAAGCGTGGAAGAGCAGGACAACCTGCACGAAGCGTTAATCCTCTGGCTATGCGACTACCACAACCTCAACGAAGAAGAGCTGCGCAACAGCCTGTACTGGCATCAGGATAACGATGCGGTCAGCCATCTGATGCGCGTGGCCAGCGGCCTCGATTCGCTGGTGCTCGGCGAGCCGCAAATTCTCGGTCAGGTGAAAAAAGCCTTTGCTGATTCGCAAAAAGGCCACCTGAAGGCCAGCGAGCTGGAACGTATGTTCCAGAAGTCGTTCTCCGTGGCGAAGCGTGTGCGAACCGAAACCGACATTGGTGCCAGTGCGGTTTCTGTTGCTTTCGCAGCCTGCACCCTTGCGCGTCAAATCTTTGAATCTCTGTCGACCGTCACCGTGCTGCTGGTGGGCGCGGGCGAAACCATCGAGCTTGTGGCGCGCCATCTGCGCGAACACAAGGTGAAAAAGATGGTTATCGCTAACCGTACCCGCGAACGTGCGCAGGTGCTGGCGGACGAGGTGGGCGCAGAGGTTATTGCGCTGAGCGACATCGATGAACGCCTGAAAGAGGCGGACATCATCATCAGTTCTACCGCCAGCCCGCTGCCGATTATCGGCAAAGGCATGGTGGAGCGCGCGTTAAAATCCCGTCGTAATCAGCCGATGCTGCTGGTCGATATCGCCGTCCCGCGCGATGTTGAACCGGAAGTGGGCAAGCTGGCTAACGCCTACCTTTACAGCGTGGACGACCTGCAAAGCATCATTTCGCACAACCTTGCCCAGCGTAAAGCGGCAGCGGTGCAGGCGGAAACGATTGTCGAGCAGGAAACCAGCGAGTTTATGGCCTGGCTGCGCGCGCAAAGCGCCAGCGAGACTATCCGCGAGTATCGCGGACAGGCGGAGCAGGTGCGTGAAGAACTGACCGCCAAAGCGCTGGCTGCCCTCGATCAGGGCGGCGACGCACACGCGATTATGCAGGATCTGGCACGGAAACTGACCAATCGCCTGATCCATGCCCCAACCAAATCTCTTCAGCAGGCAGCCCGAGACGGGGATGATGAACGCCTGACTATTCTGCGCAACAGCCTCGGGCTGGAATAGCGCTCAATACCCATTTTCTATTACAAGGTGCCTTTACGCCCATGAAGCCTTCTATCGTCGCCAAACTGGAAGCTCTGCACGAGCGCCATGAAGAAGTCCAGGCGCTGCTCGGCGATGCCGGGACTATTGCGGACCAGGAACGTTTTCGCGCGCTGTCGCGTGAGTACGCGCAGTTAAGTGATGTTTCAAAATGCTTTACCGACTGGCGACAGGTCCAGGACGATATCGAAACCGCGCAGATGATGCTCGACGATCCTGAAATGCGCGAAATGGCGCAGGAAGAGCTGCAGGAAGCAAAAGCGCGTGCGGAAGAGATGGAGCAGCAGCTCCAGGTGCTTCTTCTGCCGAAAGATCCCGACGACGAACGTAACGCGTTTGTGGAAGTTCGCGCCGGGACGGGCGGTGACGAAGCCGCGCTCTTTGCCGGCGATCTGTTCCGCATGTACAGCCGCTACGCTGAAGCGCGCCGCTGGCGCGTGGAGATCATGAGCGCCAACGAAGGCGAGCACGGCGGCTTCAAAGAGGTTATCGCCAAGATCAGCGGCGACGGCGTGTATGGGCGCCTGAAGTTCGAATCCGGCGGTCACCGCGTGCAGCGCGTGCCTGCCACGGAATCACAGGGACGCATTCACACCTCGGCCTGTACGGTTGCGGTGATGCCTGAGCTGCCCGAAGCGGAACTGCCGGATATTAACCCGGCGGATCTGCGTATTGATACCTTCCGCTCCTCCGGCGCGGGCGGTCAGCACGTTAACACCACCGACTCCGCCATCCGTATTACGCACCTGCCAACCGGCATTGTGGTGGAGTGTCAGGACGAACGTTCCCAGCACAAAAACAAAGCCAAGGCGCTTTCCGTGCTCGGCGCGCGAATCCGTGCGGCAGAAGTGGCGAAGCGCCAGCAGGCGGAAGCCTCTACTCGCCGTAACCTGCTCGGCAGCGGCGATCGTAGCGACCGTAACCGTACCTATAACTTCCCGCAGGGCCGCGTAACCGACCACCGCATCAACCTGACGCTGTACCGTCTGGATGAAGCGATGGAGGGCAAGCTCGATATGCTGATTGAGCCTATCGTGCAGGAATACCAGGCCGACCAGCTGGCGGCGCTTTCCGAGCAGGAATAATGGATTTTCAACACTGGTTACGCCATGCCGCCAGTGCGCTTTCTGAGAGTGAGAGCCCGAAGCGCGACGCCGAAATTTTGCTGGAGTACGTCACGGGGAAAGCCCGTACGTATCTTCTGGCTTTCGGTGAAACCGAGTTGACCGCCGAACAGCAGGCCCAGCTTGACGCGTTGCTGCTCCGCCGTAAAACGGGCGAGCCGGTGGCGCATCTGGTCGGCGAGCGTGAGTTTTGGTCGCTTCCGCTGTACGTCTCGGCGGCGACGCTGATCCCACGCCCGGACACCGAGTGTCTGGTGGAGCAGGCGCTGGGGCGTCTGCCCGACGCGGGCTGCAGTATTCTCGATCTCGGGACCGGCACGGGGGCTATCGCGCTGGCGCTGGCCAGCGAGCGGCCAGACTGCACGGTGACGGCGGTGGACGTAATGCCCGACGCGGTGGCGCTCGCGCAGCGTAACGTGGAACGCCTCGGGCTTCGTAACGTGACGGTTCTGCAAAGCAGCTGGTTTACCGCGCTTGAGAACCGCGCGTTTGCGATGATTGTTAGCAACCCGCCCTACATCAACGAAGATGACCTGCACCTTGCGCAGGGGGATGTTCGTTTTGAGCCGCTCACCGCGCTGGTAGCCGCCAATGCGGGTTTGGCCGATCTTGACCATATTGTGACAATGTCACGTACACATCTGCTTCCCGGCGGCTGGCTGCTGGTGGAACACGGCTGGACGCAGGGTGAAGCCGTGCGCGCGCTGTTTACGAAGGCAGGTTACGCCGCGGTGGAAACCTGCCGCGATTACGGCGGCAACGAACGCCTGACGCTGGGGCAGTGGGCATGAGCCTGTTTAGCGTGCTGATTACGGTGCACCTGATCTCCGTTGCGCTGACCATCGGCTTTTTCATCGTCCGCTACGGGTGGCGTTACAGCAATAACCCGCTGATCGACGCCCGCTGGGTGCGCATAGCACCGCATTGTATCGACACGGTGCTGTTCCTTTCCGGCGCAGGGTTAATGTGGAAGACCGGCTATCTGCCATTTACTGATAAAGGCGCATGGCTGACTGAAAAGCTGTTTGGCGTTATCATCTACATCGTTTTGGGTTTTATCGCGCTTGGGCGTCGTCGTCCGCGCAGCCAGCAGACCGGTTTTATCGCCTTTCTGCTGGGTCTGGTGGTGCTGTACATCATCATTAAACTCGCCACCACAAGAATACCGTTACTGGGGTAAGTCATGAGGTCCTTAGCCGATTTCGAATTTAATAAAGTGCCGCTTTGCGATGGCATGATCCTGATTTCGGAGATGATCCGCGACGATTTTACGTCGCAGTACGTCTACGATGAGCTGGAAAGCCTGGTCAGCCTGGCGCGCGAAGAGATCAACGAGGCGCGTCCGCAGGACTGGCAGCTTGAAAAGCTGATTGAGCTTTTCTACGGCGAATGGGGTTTCTGCGATACGCGCGGCGTGTATCGCCTGTCAGACGCATTATGGCTGGACCAGGTCTTAAAAAATCGTCAGGGCAGCGCGGTTGCGCTGGGATCCATTTTGCTGTGGGTTGCGAACCGTCTGGATATTCCGCTGGTGCCGGTGATTTTCCCGACGCAGATGATCCTGCGCGCGGAGTGGCTGGACGGCGAAATGTGGTTAATCAACCCGTTTAACGGCGACACGCTGGATGAGCACACGCTGGACGTCTGGCTGAAAGGCAACATCAGCCCGGTGGCAGAGCTGTTTAACGAAGATCTCGACGAGGCGGATAACGCGGAAGTGATCCGCAAGCTGCTGGATACGCTGAAATCAGCGCTGATGGAAGAGCGTCAGATGGAGCTGGCGCTGCGGGCCAGTGAGGTGCTGCTGCAGTTTAATCCGGAAGATCCGTACGAAATTCGCGATCGCGGCCTGATCTATGCCCAGCTCGACTGCGAGCACGTGGCGCTGAATGATTTGAGCTATTTCGTCGAGCAGTGCCCGGAAGATCCGATCAGCGAAATGATCCGCGCGCAGATTACCGCTATCTCGCACAAACAAATTACACTGCATTAATCTTAATTCCGATTCACACCTGAATAAGGCGATCCTATGAAACAAAAAGTGGTTAGCATTGGTGATATCAAGGTAGCAAACGACCTGCCGTTCGTGCTGTTTGGCGGTATGAACGTGCTGGAATCCCGCGATCTCGCCATGCGTATCTGCGAGCACTACGTGACCGTGACCCAGAAGCTGGGCATCCCGTACGTGTTCAAAGCCTCTTTTGATAAAGCCAACCGCTCCTCCATCAACTCTTACCGCGGCCCGGGCCTGGAAGAGGGGATGAAGATTTTCCAGGAGCTGAAGCAGACCTTTGGCGTGAAAGTGATCACCGACGTGCACGAAGCCTCCCAGGCGCAGCCGGTGGCCGACGTGGTTGACGTGATCCAGCTTCCGGCGTTCCTGGCTCGCCAGACCGACCTGGTTGCCGCGATGGCGAAAACCGGTGCCGTGATCAACGTGAAAAAACCGCAGTTCGTGAGCCCTGGCCAGATGGGTAACATCGTCGATAAGTTTATCGAAGGTGGCAACGACAAGGTGATCCTGTGTGACCGTGGCGCAAACTTCGGTTACGACAACCTGGTTGTGGACATGCTGGGCTTCAGCGTGATGAAAAACGTCTCCGGCCAGTCTCCGGTGATTTTCGACGTGACCCACGCCCTGCAGTGTCGCGACCCGTTTGGCGCAGCCTCTGGCGGCCGTCGTGCGCAGGTGACCGAGCTGGCGCGCGCCGGTATGGCGACCGGCCTGGCAGGCCTGTTCATTGAAGCGCACCCGGACCCGGCTAACGCGAAATGCGACGGCCCGTCCGCGCTGCCGCTGGATAAGCTTGAGCCGTTCCTGAAGCAGATCAAAGCGATTGACGATCTGGTGAAGAGCTTCGACGAGCTGGATACCAGCAACTAATAAAAAAACCCGCTTCGGCGGGTTTTTTTATGTTTACTCCCTCTCCCTGTGGGAGAGGGTTGGGGTGAGGGCATCAGGCCGCACCGGATCAATCTCACGCAAAAATCGTCATCAAATACGCAATAAACAACGCCATATGCGCCGCGCCGTTCAGCACGTTGGTACGCCCGGTGGAGAACGAAATCTGGCACAGCAGCAGCGACGCCACCATCACAATCATCTCAGGCGCGCCCAGCGCAAACTGCAGGTCGTTGCCGGTCATAAAGGCAATCAGCGTCACCACCGGAACGGTCAGCGATATGGTCGCCAGTACGGAGCCGAAGAACAGGTTCATTGCGCGCTGCACCTGATTGTTCAGCACCGCTTTCAGTGCGCCCAGACCTTCAGGTGACAGGATAAGCAACGCAACCAGGAAGCCGGTAAACGCCACCGGCGCATTCAGCTCGGTTAACAGCGTCTCCAGCGGATTGGCGTTCATCTTGGTGACGGCGATAACCGCAACCAGATGCACAATCAGCCAGACGGTGTGCCACGCGCTGCTGTGGGCTGACGGCTTGCCGTGGTGCGGGTCATCGTCGTCGCCGTCATCTTCATGCTCGTAAACAAACAGGCTCTGGTGCGTTTTGGTTTGAATCAGCAGGAACACGCCGTACATGGCGGCAGAAATCAGCGCGACCAGCAGGGCCTGACCGGTGGTGAAATTTGCGCCCGGCAGCGCCATGGGGAACACAAGCACGATAATAGCCAGCGGAAACAGGGCAATCAGGTACTGCTTAATACCAAACAGGTTCATGTACTGGGTCGCGAATTTGCGTCCGCCCAGTAAAAGAGAGAAGCCGACCAGACCGCCGGTGACGATCATAATGATGGAGTAGAGCGTGTCGCGCATCAGCGTCGGCGCGGCATCCCCGGTGGCCATCAGCGCGGAAATCAGGCTGACTTCAAGAATAACAACGGAAAGGCTAAGAATTAACGATCCGTACGGTTCGCCCAGGCGGTGGGCCAGAACATCGGCATGGCGAACGACGCTAAAGGCGCTGGTTAAAATACCCACCAGAGCAAGAATATTGATACCGACCACCACTGGCAGTGACTGACTGCTTCCCCAGAAGACCAGCACAGCCAGTGCCAGAACCGGGAAAATGAGCGACGTCTCCTTGTGGCGGGTTTTTACCGCCTCGTGTGCTGCTGTCATGTGCTTCTCCATCAATGCAGGTAATTGTAATTATAGATAGAATTTTGAGGTCATTAAACTAACAGATCTCTGTTTAATACCGTTGAATGTTTACTTAATTTTACCGTTAAGAGGATATTCTTATTCTAATAGTTATAAAAGGCATTTATTGATTAATAAACATTAAATAACAATCAATTATCTTATTGGTTTGCGCATAATTGAAATCACCCTGGCACACTGCCGCATCGTCGACCACACTTATCTCTTTAGCAAAAAGAGAGGTTATCGATGCCCTACAAAACGAAACGTGAATTACCCGATAGCGTACAGCACGTGCTTCCCGCCCATGCGCAGGATATCTACAAAGAAGCCTTTAACAGCGCCTGGGATCAATACAAAGATAAGGACGACCGACGCGATGACGCCAGCCGCGAAGAGACCGCGCACAAAGTCGCCTGGGCCGCAGTTAAGCATGACTATGAAAAAGGAGACGACGATAAATGGCATAAAAAGAAATAGCCGCCACATAATGAGCTGCCTCAATTTTGACTTTTCAGGCGGTTGAACTTCCGCTGTATTGCAACTGGTCTGTGAATTGCTTATCGTTATTTCACTGCTGGGAAAATGACCAGCACATAATGTCGGGAAGGCGAATTACAGATGTCGCAAGGAAGCATGCAGTGGCGGAGGTGTAATGTGTTAACGCGTGATTTCTTAATGAAGGCAGATTGTAAGACGGCATTTGGTGCTATTGAGGAATCGCTCCTCTGGTCGGCTGAACAACGTGCGGCGTCGCTTGCCGCCACGCTTGCCTGCCGCCCGGACGCTGGTCCGGTATGGATTTTTGGCTACGGTTCGCTGATGTGGAACCCGGCCCTCGAGTTTGTTGAATCGGCAACGGGCACGCTCCCAGGCTGGCATCGCGCCTTTTGCCTGCGCCTGACCGCCGGACGCGGCAGCGCGTGTCAGCCGGGACGCATGCTTGCACTGAAAGAGGGCGGACGCACCACGGGCGTCGCTTACCGTCTGCCGGATGCGACGCTGGAAGACGAGCTAACGCTGCTCTGGAAGCGCGAAATGATCACCGGCTGCTATATGCCGACCTGGTGCAAGCTGGAGCTGGACGACGGTCGCACCGTGAATGCGCTGGTGTTCATTATGGACCCGCGCCATCCGCTGTACGAAGCGGATACCCGCACGCAGGTGATTGCTCCCCTCATTGCCGCCGCAAGCGGGCCGCTTGGCACCAACGCGCAGTATCTTTTCTCCCTCGATCAGGAGCTGACGCGCCTCGGCATGAAGGACGATTGTCTGAATGAGCTGGTGACGAAGGTGAAGGCCCTGCTGGAAGGAAACCTGATGCGTCCAGGCTTTGCCTGACGCGACGCCCGGCTGCGTTAACAGACCGGGCGTGAGCTTTATGCCGCAACGTAGCTGACGGAATGTTCAAGTGACTGGCTGTGGCTGTCGATCAGAACGTCCCACGTGCCGGTATAGGGCACGGTCAGCCACGCCTTATCGTCCTGCACGGTCAGAATATCCGCCTGCGTATGCTTCTGCGCTTTCGAACTCATCAGATGAATGCGGCAGCGCTCTGAGCAACGTACTACCACCGTATCCCCGCCAAACAGCTTCAGACTTGTTTTAACCAGTGCCATATTTTACCCCGTAGTTTTAGCCCATCCCGAGCGTGATATTGTTCACAATTCGCTCATGGCATAACACCAAAGGGGAGAGGGTGGGATGCTGATTTTGATCAAAAAATGGCATAACGTTTAAACAAAAATGACAAAATGCCTGAAAGCATTCAGCTGACGCGCGTTTACCCTGCTAAACGCGCGCCGAAAGAAAATTAAATGCGGAAATGACCGGCGGTCTCAGCAAGGTCGCCCGCCTGACTCTGCAGCGCGCTGGCCGCGGCAGCGGACTGCACCACCAGTTCGGCGTTCTGCTGCACCATGCGGTCAAGGTGCGTTACCGCGTGGTTGATCTCGTGAATGCCTTTCATCTGCTCGCGGGTGGCAATCGAGATCTCACGCATAATCCCCGAGACGCTACCGATGCTGGAGCGGATCTCATCCATGCTTTCTCCGGCCAGATGCACGTAGCGCGAACCCGTTGCCACGCTGTCGGTTGTGGAATCGATAAGGGATTTGATCTCTTTCGCCGCCTGAGCGCTGCGGCTGGCGAGGTTTCGCACTTCGCCAGCCACCACCGCAAATCCGCGCCCCTGCTCGCCCGCCCGCGCGGCTTCCACCGAGGCGTTCAGCGCCAGGATATTGGTCTGGAAGGCAATGCCGTCAATCACGCTGGTAATATCGCCGATTTTCGCCGACGCCACCTCAATCGACTGCATGGTGCTGATGGCCTGAGAAACAACCTCTCCCCCGCGCGAGGCTGCCGCAGAGGCTTTGCTTGCCTGATCGTTGGCTTGCGCCGCAGACTCGTTTGACTGGGTAACGGAGGCGGTGATCTCCTCCACGGCACTGGCCGTTTCACGCAGGCTGGAAGCCGCCTGTTCCGTTCGTCCCGAGAGATCCTGGTTCCCGGCGGCAATCTCACGCGCGGCATTTTTCACCGAGGCGCTGGCATCGCGCAGCTGCACCATCACCACCGACAGCTTGTCGCTGAAGGCGTTGAAAGCCTGCGCAATCTGCGCCACCTCGTCTTCGCCGTGGTCAGGTAGACGCTGCGACAGATCGTTGGTGCCGTTGGCAATATTGTTCATTGCGTCGCGGATTTCGGATAAACGCTTCAGCAGGCGGGCGATCAGAACGTGAACAACAGCACCGCTTAGCAGAGCGAGGATCGCCAGCGACAGCGCGGAGGCTTTCAGCAGCGAGCGCATGCCGGACGTCGCGTCATTACTGTCGAGCGCAACCACCAGCAGCCAGTGCGTGCCCGGCACGGCGGTGGCAATGAAGGTTTTCTCCGCCCCGCTGAACGTCCCGTCGACCGGATGACCGCTTTTCAGCGCGGCAAAGTCCGTACCCCTGAGGGTTTCAGAGAAAGGTTTCAGCGTCAGCCCCGGATCGCTGGCGGCAATCACGGTGCCGTCGCTGTCGAGGAGCAGCCCGCTGCTTGCCGGCGTCGGGTGAATACCGCGCACGTTAGCCACCACGCTATCCATCGCGACATCACCAGCGACGACCGCCTTCAGCGAACCGTTCTCTTTTACCGGTACGGCAAAGGTCACCACCAGCTTACCGGTTCCGGCATCGACGTAGGGCGCGGTCACCACCGGACCATCGCTGCTCACCGCCTGCTGATACCAGGGGCGGATGGTGGGATCGTAATCTGCAGGCACGCCGGCAGGATCGGAAAATTTCGCCGTTTTGCCGGCATAGCCGACGTAGACGTTGGTAAATCCTCCCGCCTGGGCAAGCTGCTTAAACACCGGAACCGGATCGTCGCCCAGCGCAACGCTCTGCGCGGAGGCAATCACGGTCATTTTAGCGTTTACCCAGTCCGCAATCGCCATGTTATGGCTTGCGCTGGTGCTGGTCAGAATATCGCGCTGCGACTGCTGGTAGTCCTGGCGTGTGACCTGGAAGTTTATAACGGTGTTAAGAAGAAGGGCGACGATCAGGCAGCCTGTCGTCGCAGCAATGATACGAGCACGAATCGATCTGAACATAAGTGAAATACCTGCGGTGTTGTTTCCATGCCTATCGGCACGCGCGCAGGTAAACTTGATGCTGAAACCGCGTCCATAAGAAAATAATATTTTTACGGGTTTACTATTAAAAAGTTAATACTTTATCTGCGGTCAGAGTCCATTCGGCCAGCTCAACGAGGGTGCCAATTTCCACTCCGTCAATCAGCGGCAGCGAGGTGATGCCGCGTCCGTCTGTGCAGGTCTTGCACAGCTTCACGGGAACATGCTGCGCGGTCAGGATCTCCAGCATCTGCTGAATATTGTAACCCTCTGCGGGTTTTTGCCCCTTTAATCCTGCCGTGACGGCGTCCGACATTAAAAAGAGGCGTAGATCGAGCTCTACGTCCTTATCGCGCAGCGCGATGGCAAGACGCAGGCTGTTAAAAAGGGATTCGCTGCCGTATGCCGCACCGTTGGCGACGATCACAATCTTTTGCATGTTGACTCCTGTTCTTTAAAAGGCACGAATATTGCTTTCTCTTCTGAGCATATCGATTCAGGAGAGTAAGCATGACACGAATAGCTGACGATTGGCTCCTGCGCGCAGGCGTGCTTCGCCGGGAACAGCTCAGCAGGCTGGCGCAGCTGGGCGTGCTGGTGAGCGGCATCAGCCGGCTGGTGCACATGCTCCAGTGCGAGCGCGGGGCGTCTAACGTCTGGCTCTGCTCACAGGGTAAGCTTTACGCCCTCGAATGCAAAGCCAGTCGGGCTCTGGTAGATGAAAATCTCGCGGCGCTGTACGCCATTCTGGACACCCAGGTTCCGATGCCGGGCAGTATCGTCTGCGAACGTATCGCCAGCGCGCTGCTTTGCCTTGAGACGCTTGCCGTCCTGCGTGACGGAGTCAATGCGCAAAGCGTGACTGCGCCGCAGGCGATGGAGCATTACTGCCGCATGCTTCGCCACCTGCTCGGTATTGTGCCACAGCTCAATGACAGCATTGACGATCCGCACATTGCCGGACGGTTCGTCGCGCTTTACAGCCTGATGCAGGGGAAGGAGCTGGCAGGACAAGAGCGGGCGCTGGGGGCCATCGGCTTTACGCAGGAATTTTTCAACGATGAAACCCGCCAGCGCCTGGTCGATCGTATCGACGGGCAGCAGGCCTGCTTTGAGATTTTTTTATCCCACAGCGATGCAGAGATTCAGAACGCTTTTTACCTGAACTGCCAGCCCGATCGTGATACCGAACGGCTCAGGCGCGTGGCCTGCACCCGCCAGCCTGCTGCGGACAACGGCGATACCGCCCTGAACTGGTTTGCCCTGCAAACCGCCCGTCTTGAGCATCTGCGCACGCTGGAAGAGAACGTCATTGCCGATCTGATGCTTGAGGTGGATAAGCGCCTCCATTGTGACGATGGGCGCACCGCCGCGGCGGAGATGGTTGACGATCCCCTGGCGCATTTCCCGGATAAACCCTTGCTGCCGCTGGTTCGCCAGCAGGCGCGTGAGATTGACCAGCTTTCACGCCAGCTGGCGTCGCTGCGCGACACGCTGGAAGAGCGCAAGATCATCGACAAGGCCAAAAGCGTGCTGATGACGCATCAGAATATGAGTGAGGAACAGGCGTGGACGGCGCTGCGAAAGATGGCGATGGACAAAAATCAGCGCATGGTGGATATCGCCCGCGCGCTGCTCACCGTAAAGCGCTTATGGCAGATAACACCAAAGGAGTAATTGCACAATCAGCGGGCATTTTCTGCCTGATTGAGGTGCGTAAAGACGACTAGCCCCGCCTGCAAACGTCACAAATACAAGGAATTAAAAGCTGGCATCCCCCTTGCATTAAGAGATTAACCATTTTCGACAATGCGCCAACGGCGGTGCATGTGTCTTCGGGATAAAGGCGTCCAGCGGTGCTTCGGCATCGTCGGGCGCTTTTTTTTGTCTTTTTTTCAGGAGCGGTTATGGCGGAGTGGTCGAGAAGACGGTTTTTGCAGGCCAGCATGCTGGCCGGTGGCGCCATGCTGTTACCGGGCGCCATGCAGGCGGCCTGGGCGGCAGGATCGGATAAACCCGAGCAGGAGACGGTGCGCGTTGGGTTCATCCCGCTGACCGACTGCGCGCCGGTGGTTATCGCGGCGCTGAAGGGCTTTGATAAAAAATACGGCATCACGATTGTGCCTACCAAAGAGGCGAGCTGGGCGGCGGTGCGCGACAAGCTGGTGGCCGGTGAGCTGGACGCCGCACATATCCTCTACGGCCTGCTCTACGGGCTGGAGCTGGGCATCGCGGGCAAGCCGCAGCGGATGGCGAACCTGATGACCCTCAACCAGAACGGCCAGGCCATAACGCTCTCCAGCGATCTGGCGGAGAAGGGCGTGCGCGATCTCGACGGCCTGAAGACGCTGATCGGAGGGCAGGCGCCGGGCACCTACACCTTTGCGCATACCTTTCCAACCGGGACGCACGCCATGTGGCTTTACTACTGGCTGGCCAGCGCCGGGATCGATCCGTTCGACGACGTCCGTACCGTGGTCGTGCCACCGCCTCAGATGGTCATGAACATGCGCATCGGCAATATGGTCGGCTTTTGCGTCGGCGAGCCGTGGAACGCGCGCGCCATTAACGACCGCATCGGCTTTACCGCCGCCACCTCGCAGTCCATCTGGGCCGACCATCCGGAGAAAATTCTCGGCACGCGCCGCGACTGGGTAGAGAAAAACCCGCACACCGCGCGGGCGCTGGTGAGCGCGGTGATGGAGGCGGCGCGCTGGATCGATGCCTCCCCGGAAAACAAGCGCGAGACCGCGCGGATCCTCTCCCGCCGCGCCTGGCTCAACTGCAAAGAGCAGTACCTCACCGGGCGCATGCTGGGCGAATACGACAACGGCATTGGCAGGCGCTGGCAGGATGCCCATCCGATCCGCTTCTTCAATGACGGTGCCGTGAGCTACCCGTATCAGTCCGACGGCATGTGGTTCCTGACCCAGTTCCGCCGCTGGGGCTTGCTCAAAGCGGCGCCGGACTATGCCGCCATCGCGCAGCGAATTAACCAGACCGCGGTATGGCAGGATGCCGCGGCGGCGGTAGGCGGGATTTCGGCCCCGTCATCACCGTATCGCAGCAGCACATTGATGGACGGCACCGTCTGGAACGGCACCGATCCGGAAGGCTACGCCAACCGATTCACCATTCACCGTAAAGGGGCCTGATTATGCAGCATCTGCAAAGTACGAAATCGATACAAGAGACGCCGGTGAGTGGGGAAGTGATTACCCTGCCTCCCGTGCAGGTGCGCCGTCGCGCCCCGGCGCTTGCGCGGCGCATGAACGACCTTTTACAGCGTATCATTCCGGCGCTGCTTGGGCTCGGGCTGCTGGTGCTGCTCTGGGAGCTGGCGGCGATGAATAGCAAAGGCTTCCCGACGCCGCTCAGTACCCTGGATTCCGCCATTACCCTGTTCGCCGATCCATTTTATCGCGACGGGCCAAACGACATGGGCATCGGCTGGAACGTGCTTGCCTCGCTGCAGCGCGTGGCGGTGGGCTTTGGCCTGGCTGCCGTGGCCGGTATTCCGCTCGGTTTTCTCATCGGCCGCTTCACCTTTTTCTCGCGCATGTTCAATCCGCTGATTGCGCTGCTGCGCCCGGTCAGCCCGCTGGCCTGGCTGCCAATCGGCCTGCTGCTGTTCCAGAAAGCGGAACCCGCCTCGAGCTGGACCATTTTCATCTGCTCCATCTGGCCGATGGTGATCAACACGGCTGAAGGCGTGCGCCGCATTCCGCAGGACTACCTCAACGTCGCCCGCGTGCTGCAGCTTTCCGAGTGGACCATCCTGCGCCGCATCCTCTTCCCGGCGGTGCTGCCTGCGGTGCTGACCGGGGTGCGTCTCTCCATCGGCATCGCCTGGCTGGTGATTGTCGCCGCCGAAATGCTGACAGGCGGGCTGGGCATCGGCTTCTGGATCTGGAACGAGTGGAACAACCTCAACGTTGAAAACATTCTCATCGCCATCGTCATTATCGGCGTGGTCGGGCTACTGCTGGAGCAGGGGCTGATGCTCATCGCCCGCCGCTTTAGCTGGCAGGAAAAATAAGGAGCGAACATGAAACCATTAATTCAGGTCCAGGCCGTGAGCCAGCGTTTTTCCACCGCCAGCGGCGAGTTTCTGGCGCTGCAAAACGTCTCTTTTGATATCCACGAGGGTGAAACCGTGAGCCTGATTGGCCACTCCGGCTGCGGGAAATCGACGCTGCTGAACCTCATCGCCGGTATTACGCTGCCGACGGAGGGCGGGCTGATTTGCGACAACCGCGAAATCGCCGGGCCGGGGCCGGAGCGTGCGGTCGTATTTCAGAACCACTCCCTGCTGCCGTGGTTGACCTGCTTCGACAACGTGGCGCTGGCGGTGGATCAGGTGTTCCGCAAGACCATGAGCAGGGCCGAGCGCAAGGCGTGGATTGAGCACAATCTCGACCGCGTGCAGATGGGGCATGCCCTGCACAAGCGTCCGGGGGAGATCTCCGGCGGCATGAAGCAGCGCGTCGGCATTGCCCGCGCGCTGGCGATGAAGCCGAAGGTATTGCTCATGGACGAACCGTTCGGCGCGCTGGATGCGCTCACGCGGGCGCACCTGCAGGACTCGGTGATGCAAATTCAGCAGGCGCTGAACACGACGATTGTGCTTATCACCCACGACGTGGACGAGGCGGTGCTGCTTTCTGACCGCGTGCTGATGATGACCAACGGCCCGGCGGCCACGGTAGGCGAGATCCTGCATGTTGACCTGCCGCGTCCGCGCAGCCGGGTGCAGCTGGCGGACGACAGCCGCTACCACGCGATGCGCCAGCAGATCCTCCATTTCCTTTATGAAAAACAGCCCAAAGCGGCGTGATGAGGGCACCCCGATGCGACTGGTCATTATCGGTAATGGGATGGCAGCAACGCGGCTGATAGCCTCGCTCACCGGGCGTGCTCCCGGTCGCTTCGCAATCACCGTAATCGGCGACGAACCTGAACACGCCTATAACCGCATCCAGCTTTCGCCGGTGCTGGGTGGCGAAAAGCGGGCGGAGAATATTTATCTGCACGATGAAGGCTGGTACCAGGCTCAGGGCGTGACGGTGCTTCGCGGCGAGAAAGCGATCGCTGTCGACGTGAATAAGCACGAAGTGGATACCACCGTTCGCACGCTGGGCTGGGATGCGCTGGTTTTCGCCACCGGGTCAACGCCGTTTGTGCCGCCGATCCCCGGCGTCGATGCGCCCCATGTGTTCAGGTTCCGTACCCTGAAGGATACCCACGCCATCCATAGGAACGCCGGTCCGGCGGTGGTGCTGGGAGGCGGGGTGCTTGGCGTGGAGGCGGCAGCGGCGCTTGCACGGTCGGGTGACAACGTCACGCTCGTTCATCGCGGCTCCTGGCTGATGGAACAGCAGCTGGATCGGCAGGCGGGCGTACTGCTGGAGGAGGCCCTGGCGGAGCGTGGCGTTCGCTGTGAGCTTGCATCCGGCATCAATACGATTACCGACGCGTCCGTAACGTTGCTCAGCGGACGCAGCGTCCCGGCCACGCGCGTGGTGCTGGCGACCGGCGTGCAGCCTAACGTCACGCTGGCAAAAGCCAGCGGCATACGCTGCGCGCGCGGTATCGTGGTGGATCACCAGATGCAGACCTCCGCACCGAACGTCTACGCCATCGGCGAGTGCTGCGAAATTGACGGCCAGACGTTTGGCCTGATCGCCCCCTGTCTGGCGCAGGCGGAGATCCTCGCCGCGCGGCTGGCCGGAGACGTCACCGCGCCCCTTGCCCTGACCGACAGCGGCGTGCGTCTCAAGGTAACAGGCATTGAGCTGTTCAGCCTCGGCCGTGCGGCAGAGCAGGAGGGCGACGTGGTCTGGAGCTCATGGGACCCGCTCACCCGTCACTACCGCCGCTTGCTGATCCATCGGGGGGCGCTGGCAGGCGTGCTGCTGATGGGCGACTGCCGCAGCGTGGCAACATTCACCGATTTACTGGCAACGGCTGCTCCCGCGCATGCGGACTGGCTGTTCGATCGCTTCACGACGACGCAACCGCAGGTTGCAGGACAGAACGCTATGACAAAACCTACGCTGGCGGTGGTTGGACACGGTATGGTCGGCCATCATTTTCTCGAAGAGTGCGTGAACCGCAATTTACACAGGCAGTACCAGATTGTCGTCTTTGGCGAAGAGCGTTACGCCGCCTACGATCGCGTGCATCTGTCAGAGTATTTTGGCGGGCGCAGTGCGGCATCGCTCTCGCTGGTGGCGGGGGATTTCTTTGCCGACAACGGCATTGAGCTGCGCCTGTCGCAGCAGGTGGTCGCCATAGATCGGGACGCGCGCGTCGTGCGTACCGCCAGCGGGCACGAAACCCACTGGGATAAACTGGTGCTGGCGACAGGATCGTTTCCGTTTGTTCCCCCGGTGCCGGGCAACGACCTGCCCGGCTGCTTTGTCTACCGTACGCTCGACGATCTGGACCGCATTGCCGCCCATGCCGAGGGTGCCCGTCGCGGGGTGGTGATTGGTGGGGGACTGCTGGGGCTGGAAGCCGCAAACGCCCTGAAGCAGCTGGGGCTAGAAACGCACGTGGTGGAATTTGCGCCCAACCTGATGGCGGTCCAGCTGGACGGCGACGGCGCGACAATGCTGCGTAAAAAAATTGAGGCGCTTGGCGTCGGTGTTCACACCAGTAAGGCCACCACGGAAATCGCTCCAGCGGATGGCGGGCTGGTTCTTAGCTTTGCCGACGGTGAACGGCTGGAAACGGACATGGTGGTCTTCTCTGCCGGGATACGCCCGCAGGATGCGCTGGCGCGCAGCAGCGGGTTAACCACCGGCGAACGCGGCGGGATCTGTATTGACGATCGCTGCCAGACCTCCGACGGGGACGTTTTTGCCATCGGCGAATGCGCGCAGTGGGAAGGCAAAATTTATGGGCTGGTCGCGCCAGGCTACCAGATGGCGCGCGTTGCCGCGGCCGCTCTGGCGGGCGAGGATAGCGCATTCGCCGGCGCGGACATGAGCACGAAGCTTAAGCTTCTCGGCGTGGACGTGGCTTCATTTGGCGACGCGCACGGCAGAGCGCCGGGGGCGTTGAGCTATCAGTGGACCCACGGTCCGCAGCAAATCTACAAAAAGATTGTGGTCAGCCCTGACGGTAAACGCCTGCTCGGCGGCGTGCTGGTGGGCGACGCCAGCGAATACGCGACGCTGGTGCAGATGATGCTTAACGGCATCAGCCTGCCGAAAGAGCCGGAAACCCTGATCTTACCCGCATTGTCAGGCAGCGCGCCGAAAGCGCTCGGCGTGGCGGCGCTGCCGGAAAGCGCGCAGATATGTTCCTGCCACAACGTCAGCAAAGGCGATATCTGCCGGGCGGTGGGCGCGGGCGCGGCGGATATCGGCGCCGTCAAGCAGTGTACGAAAGCGGCCACCGGCTGCGGGGGCTGCAGCGCGCTGGTGAAGCAGGTGATGGAGTATCAGCTTGCCGCGCAGGGCGTGGAGGTGAAAAAGGACATTTGCGAGCACTTCCCGTACTCGCGTCAGGAGATTTACCACCTGGTGCGCGTCAACCATATCCGCACCTTCGACCAGCTTATCAGCCGCTACGGTCAGGGGCACGGGTGCGAAATCTGTAAGCCGCTGGTGGGGTCGGTGCTGGCCTCCTGCTGGAACGAGTATCTGCTGAAGCCGGCGCACCTGCCGCTGCAGGACACAAACGACCGCTACTTCGCCAATATTCAGAAGGACGGAACGTATTCCATCGTGCCGCGCATGCCCGCGGGGGAAGTGTCCGCCGACGGGCTTATCGCCATCGGCCAGATTGCGAAACGCTATCGTCTGTACAGCAAGATCACGGGCGGGCAGCGTATCGATCTGTTTGGCGCCACGCTCGAACAACTGCCGGAAATCTGGCAGGCGCTGGTGGAGGCGGGCTTCGAGACCGGGCACGCGTACGGTAAATCGCTCCGCACGGTGAAATCCTGCGTCGGGTCGACCTGGTGCCGCTACGGCGTTCAGGATTCCACCGGGCTGGCGGTGAAGCTGGAGCACCGCTATAAGGGGCTGCGCGCGCCGCACAAAATCAAAATGGCGGTATCCGGCTGCACCCGCGAGTGCGCCGAGGCGCAGAGCAAAGACGTGGGGGTTATCGCGACGGATAAGGGCTGGAACCTCTACCTGTGCGGTAACGGCGGGATGAAGCCGCGTCACGCGGATCTCTTTGCCAGCGATCTGGACGATGACGCGCTGATCCGCACCGTCGACCGTTTCCTGATGTTCTATATCCGCACCGCGGATCGCCTGCAGCGCACCAGCACCTGGATGGACAACCTTGAAGGCGGCATTGACTATCTGCGCGAGGTGATTCTCGACGACAGCCTGGGAATTGCCCACGAACTGGAGCAGGAGATGGCGCGCGTGGTGGAAACCTACCGGTGCGAATGGCAAACCACGCTTAACGATCCTGACCGGCTGGCCCTGTTCCGCACGGAGGTTAACCGTCAGCCGACCGAGGGCAACAAGCGGTGGCAGGAGATGTGCGCTATCGACGAAATCCCGGAGCAGGCGGGCATCGGCGCTCGCCTGGGACGCAAGCACATTGCGCTGTTCCGCTTTGGTGAATCGGTCTATGCCCTGGACGATCTGGAGCCCGGCAGCGGGGCGAACGTGCTCTCGCGCGGGATCCTCGGCGATGCGGGCGGCGAGCCGGTGGTGATTTCGCCGCTTTACAAGCAGCGCATTCGCCTGCGCGACGGATGCCAGGTCGACAGCGGCGAGCCTGCCGTGCGCGCCTGGCCGGTGAAAATTGAAAACGGCAGGGTGTGGGTCGGCAACGATGCGCTGGTGATGCGCGCGGAGGCCTCATGAATGAAACCCGGACGACGTGCCCGTACTGCGGGGTAGGCTGCGGCGTGATTGCTAGCGTAGCGGGCGAAGAGGTCAGCGTGCGGGGAGATGAACGCCACCCGGCAAACTTCGGACGGCTTTGCGTAAAAGGGTCGGCGCTGGGGGAGACCACGGGACTGCACGGTCGCCTGCTGCGCCCCGTGTTGGACGGTCAGGAGGTTGAGTGGGGGCGGGCGCTGGAGGCGGCGGGAGAGCGGCTACGGCACGTTATCGATACCTGGGGGCCGCAGGCCGTGGCGTTTTATGCCTCCGGCCAGCTGTTAACCGAGGACTATTACGCCGCCAACAAGCTGATGAAAGGGTTTATCGGCGCGGCGAACATTGATACTAACTCGCGGCTCTGCATGTCCTCGGCGGTGGCGGGCTACAAGCGCGCCTTTGGTGAAGACGTGGTGCCGTGCAGCTATCACGACGTTGAAAACAGCGATCTGGTGGTGCTGGCCGGGTCAAACGCCGCCTGGACACATCCGGTGCTGTACCAGCGGCTGGTGCAGGCCAAACGGGCTAATCCGGCAATGAAGGTGGTCGTCATCGACCCGCGAAAAACCGCCACCTGCGATATTGCCGACCTGCACCTGGCGCTCGCGCCCGGCAGCGACGCCGCGCTGTTTGTCGGGCTGCTCAACCTGATTCAGGGAACGGACGACTGGCCGATCGCCCGCGTTGCGGCGTTTTGCGGCCTCGCGGCGAAGGACGTCGGCACGTTTTACGACTGGTTTATGACCGCCCCCCGCGCTGTCACGCTCTACACCATGGGGATCAACCAGTCGACGAGCGGCAGCGACAAGTGTAACGCCATCATCAACGTCCATCTCGCCAGCGGAAAATTCAACCGTCTGGGCTGCGGCCCGTTTTCGCTGACCGGACAGCCAAACGCGATGGGCGGGAGAGAGGTAGGCGGGCTGGCGAATCAGCTCGCCGCGCACATGGGCTTTGAGCCGGACGATCTTTCCCGCGTCGCCCGCTTCTGGGGTACCGAGAGGCTGGCGCAAACGCCGGGCCTCATGGCGGTCGAGCTGTTTGATGCCATCGCCCGCGGAGAAGTGAAAGCCGTGTGGATCATGGGCACCAATCCTGCGGTATCCCTGCCGGACAGCCATGCCGTGTGTCAGGCGCTGGCACGCTGCCCGCTGGTGATTGTCTCAGAGGTGATGCAGGAGACGGATACCAGCCGCTTCGCCCATATCCGTTTTCCGGCGCTGGGCTGGGGCGAGAAGAACGGTACGGTGACGAATTCAGAACGGCGTATCTCGCGCCAGCGCGCCTTCCTGCCCGCCCCCGGGGACGCAAAACCCGACTGGTGGATAATCGCGCAGGTTGCGCAGCAGCTGGGCTTTCGCGAGGCGTTTGCCTGGCAGCATCCTCAGGAGATCTTCTGCGAACATGCGGCGCTCTCGGCCTTTGAGAATGACGGCGCGCGGGCGTTTAACCTGCGCGATCTTGCCGCATTAACCCGCGAGGAATGGGATGCGCTTGCGCCTTACCAGTGGGCGGCAGGGGATTTTCCGCACAGGCGGATTGTGCCCGTAGAGCCCCGGCTTCATGAAGCGAGCGTGGATGCGCTCTATCCGCTGATGCTCAATAGCGGGCGTATCCGCGATCAGTGGCACACCATGACCCGCACGGGCTATGTGCCGCGGCTGATGCAGCATATCGCTGAACCGCGCCTTGAGATCTGTTCTGCCGATGCGGGGCGTTTCGCACTGGGCGACGGGGCGCTGGCGCGGATAAGCTCCCCGCGCGGGGTGATGGTCGCCAGGGTCCATATCAACGACGGACATCGGCCCGGGGAGATATTTGTGCCGATGCACTGGAACGGGCAGTTTGCGCGTCAGGGAAAGGTGAACGCGCTGGTGGAGGGGCGCTGCGATCCGCTTTCAGGCCAGCCGGAAAGTAAACAAACGGCCGTCAGGATCGCGCCCTGGCAGTCCGGCTGGCAGGGGGAGCTTTACGCTCGCGCGTTGCCCGAGCTGCCGCCTGCCGTCTACTGGTGGCGTAAAGCCTCGCATCTGTCGGTGGCTAGCGATAACCCCCTTCTGGAGTGGGTTCTGGCACACTGCGGGAAGCAGGGCTGGCAGCTGCAAATCGCGCAAACCGGCGAACGCTGCAGCGTGCTGGCCTGGCATAACGGCGAACTTATGCTCGGCTTTTGGGAAGCAACCGCGCGACCCGAGCTGGCGCATGCGTTTATTGAAGAAGCGTTTCGTCATCCCCCCGCCGATCTTGCCGGGCGGCATGCGCTGCTGCACGGGCAGCGTCCCGGCGAGCGCGTCGATCCCGGGCGCATTGTCTGTAGCTGCTTTAGCGTGGGGGAAAATACGATTCGCGAGGCGATTGCCGGCGGCTGTGATTCTGCGGCGGCGCTCGGGGCAGCCTTGCGGTGTGGAACCCACTGCGGTTCGTGCGTGCCGGAGCTGAAGGCGTTGTTAGGGGCGAAGAGGTAAAGGCGTCGGGTGGCGCTCGCGCTGACCCGACGGACGGTTTCAGGTTATTCCTGAAATTTCCATTAAGACTGTAATTCACTCCTGAAGGCGTTAACATGATAAGACTATCTTTGAAAAACACAGGCACGTAATTCCGACGTTGAGAGCTGTATCGTCCCACATTCGTTCGCTGTTTTTACTCCTCCTGATTACGGCCGGAGCCGTTCACGGTGCGCCCAATTCCTTTGTGCAGCAGGCGCAAAACCCCTTTGATAACAATGGCGATGGCCTGCCGGATCTGGGTCTGGCACAACCTTCGTCGCAGGGTGAAAAGCATCTGGCGGAGATGGCTAAAGCCTTCGGTGAAGCCAGCATGACCGACAACGGCCTTACCACCGGCGAGCAGGCCCGGCAGTTTGCCTTTGGCAAGGTGCGCGATGCCGTAAGCGGTGAGGTGAACCAGCAGATAGAATCCTGGCTTTCGCCGTGGGGGAACGCCAGCGTCAACCTGCTGGTGGATGACGAGGGTAAATTCAACGGCAGCAGCGGAAGCTGGTTCATCCCGTGGAACGATAACAATCGTTACCTGAGCTGGAGCCAGCTCGGGCTGACGCAGCAAACCGACGGTCTGGTCAGCAATGCCGGCGTCGGGCAGCGCTGGGTCGCCGGACGCTGGCTGCTGGGCTATAACACCTTTTACGACAATCTGCTGGACGAAAACCTGCAGCGCGCCGGGCTGGGGGCTGAAGCGTGGGGGGAAAACCTGCGCCTGTCGGCTAACTATTATCAACCCTTTGCCGGCTGGCGCGACAGCTCCGACGTGCAGGAGCAGCGCATGGCGCGCGGGTACGACATCACCGCCAAGGCCTGGCTGCCGTGGTTTCACCACCTGAACACCAGCGTCAGCTTTGAACAATATTTTGGTGATAACGTCGATTTGTTCGATAGCGGAACCGGCTATCACAACCCGATGGCGGTCAATCTTGGGCTGAACTACACCCCCGTCCCGCTGGTGACGCTGACGGCGGCGCATAAGCAAGGGGAGAGCGGGGTGAGCCAGAACAACCTCGGGCTAAAGCTCAACTATCGTTTCGGCGTGCCGCTGGTGAAGCAGCTTTCTGCGGGGGAAGTGGCCGCCACGCGCTCGCTGCGCGGCAGTCGCTACGATTCACCGGAAAGGGACAGCCTGCCGGTGATGGAGTTCCGCCAGCGCAAAACGCTGTCGGTCTACCTTGCGACGCCGCCGTGGGATCTGAAAGGAGGCGAAACCGTCATGCTGAAGCTACAGATACGCAGCACCCACGGGATCCGTCAGCTGCACTGGCAGGGGGACACGCAGGCGCTGAGCCTGACGGCACCGTCGAACAGCACCAGCAGCGACGGCTGGAGCGTGATTATGCCGGCCTGGGACGAACGCGAAGGCGCGAGTAACCGCTGGCGGCTGTCGGTGGTGGTGGAAGATAAGGATGGGCAGCGCGTCTCATCCAATGAGATCACGCTAGCTGTGGTGCAACCGCTGGTAGCATTACCGGATGACGATCCACGGTGGAAGCTGCTGCCGGACGAATAACGTTAGAAAATACGTTCCTGATGGACCCACACGGCGGCTTCAACGCGGGATTTCAACTTCATTTTCTTCAGCATGTGCTTCACATGCACCTTAACCGTGCTTTCGGTGATATCAAGACGGCGGGCGATCATTTTGTTCGGCAGGCCCTGGGCAATCAGCTTCAGGATATCACGCTCGCGCGGCGTAAGCTGGCTGACGTCACGATCGGAAGTGGCGCGGTTCGCGCGCAGGCTGGCGGCCAGCACCGGCGTTAACGCTTCGCTCAGGACCATCTCACCGGCGGCGGCCTGCTGCAGCGCCTTGAGCAGATCTTCCGGCTCCATATCTTTGAGCAGATAGCCGTCCGCGCCGCGTTTCAACGCCGTGACCACATCCTCTTCGTGATTTGAAACGCTAAAGACCACTACGCGGCCAGAAAGGGATTTTTCGCGCAGCTTGTCGAGCGTTTCCAGCCCGTTCATGCCCGGCATATTGAGATCGAGCAGGATCAAATCAGGATCGAGCGATTCGGCAAGCTCAATACCCTGTTCGCCGTTGCTGGCTTCGCCAACGACGGTGATATCTGGCGCCATGCTGACCAGCTGTTTTACGCCGGTGCGCAGCATCGGATGGTCGTCGATCAGCAGGATTGAGGCCGGTTCCTGATTAGTCATGGTTTTCTCCTTGAGAAGTTATAAGCGGTTTTTCGGGGATAAAGGTGACCACAACTTCTGTGCCTCCCGTCTCTCTCCGGCGAACCTGGCAATCACCGCGCAGGCTTTGCGCGCGGTCACGCATGATGATTAAACCATAGTGGTTAGTTCGTTCGGCATTTTCCGGCACGCCGTAGCCGTTGTCCTGAACCGCGAGCTTCACCTGATTATCGTGCTGGCTAACGGTTACCGTTACCGCCGTCGCGCCGGAATGTTTGAGCACGTTGCTCAGGGCTTCACGGGCAATCTGCAGTACGTGAATGGCCTGATGAGAGGGGACAAAACGCGGCGGCAGCTGGTAGTCGAGCTTCACCGGGAATCCTAGTCGGGCGCTAAATTCGTGGCAGCTGGATTCGAGCGCAGGGCGCAGGCCCGGCTCCGTCAGCTGCAGCCGGAAGGTCGTCAGCAGCTCGCGTAGCTGCACCCAGGAGGTGTTCAGCTCGTTGCGGATTTGGCTGAGCAGCTGCTTATTGCTCTCAGGCATATCGGCATCCTGCATTTGCAGGCAGCTCACCTGCATTTTCATACACGAGAGCGACTGCGCGATCGAGTCGTGAAGCTCGCGGGCGATGGTGGCACGCTCCTCCATCACGATCAGCTGCTGCTGTTTTTCCTGATGCCTGTCGAGTGCCAGCGTCGCCGTCAGCTGTTCTACCAGGGTATCAACAAGCTGCTGCTGGTCGTGGCTGAGGTGACGTCCCGTGGGCAGCGTCGCCAGCAGTATGCCGTACTGAGTATGGCTGTCGGTGAGGCGCCATTTGAGCGTGGTGCCGCCGGTGGTCAGCTGCGGTAGCCCGCGCGGGCACAGGTGACAGCCCTTGTCATCGCAGGACATATCCGACTGGCAGGTAAATTCCTGGTGGTTCTCTTCGTCTTCAATATCGTAGACCCGCAGTTCGAGGTCGTGCAGAAGCGTCAGGTTTTGCAGGCCGTTGAGTACCGGCGAGAGACGCTCGCACAGCGGCACCTGCATATGCAGACGACGGTTGGCCTGCCACAGGAAAGAGAGAATTTCGTTTTTCTGCTCAAGCCCGGCGGTTTTTTCCTGCACCCGTTTTTCCAGCACCGCGTAGCTTTCAGACAGCTCTTCAGACATGGTATTGAGCGCCTGACCCAGCATGGCCATTTCGTTACGGCCGCTGATGTGGGCCCGCTGGGTGAAGTCACGGTCCGTTACGGCGCGGGCCATCGCCAGCAGCTGTTTCCACGGGTTTAACAGGCGGGCGCGCAGCCAGACGATGGTAAAAATTAACAGCAGCCCCATAAACAGGGCCATAGCGCGGTGAACCATGACCACGCGGTCGATGCGCAGCTCGGTCGTTTGGTCGAAAGAGGAGACCAGAGCATCAATACGGGAAACAAAACCGGCAACGTCCTTCGCCACCGTTTCGGCCTGCTGCGCCTGCTGTAGCCCCGGCCTGAGCTGGGTGTGCCAGTAATTTTGGAGCGATTTGAGCTGAGGCTCCTGACCGTCGCGCATGGCGGCTCTTTCCAGCTCGGCGCTGAATGCCGTCCGCTCCATTTCGTCGATCAGTACCCGATCGTCCGGCGTTAAGGGAACCGACGCCAGCAGCCGGTAACTCTGCATACGCAGCGATCCTGCCTCGTTAATGGCATGTGCATTACCCTGCACGCCCTGTACCAGCCAGCCAGAAATAGCCATGCCGGTCACACCGATAGCGGTAGACAGCAAGACGATAAGCGCCAGCTGGTTCACTAGCGTCAACGGTGATAAACATCTTCTTAACATAGCGTTGCCGGGCTCCTGACGTGGCCTGCTTGCAGGAATGGCGTTATTCTCATGCATACCCTGGAGTATACCCATACCAATAAAGGATTACCTCTAAATTGCCAGTGGGGTAGTGGTTGGGGGGAGGGAACGGCAGGGGGGCTTCATAGCCGTGAAAAACCACATCTTTTTTACCGGATCATCCTACTCACTAAGGAGCATGACTTTTTTTTCGCCGCAAAACCACCCACTTTTCCTTTGATTTATATCAACTTACCGCCGCTCTAAAACCCTAATGTTTGCAGCATCTTTCAAGAATCAGAGGTGTCTATGAGTCACTCATCCGCTCCCGAAAGGGAAAGTGGTTCCGTTATTACCGACTGGCGTCCGGAGGACCCGGCATTCTGGCAACAGCGTGGCCATCGTGTAGCAAGCCGTAACCTGTGGATTTCCGTTCCCTGCCTGCTGTTAGCGTTTTGCGTCTGGATGTTGTTCAGTGCTGTTGCGGTAAACCTGCCCAAAGTTGGCTTTACCTTTACCACCGATCAGCTGTTTATGTTAACCGCGCTGCCGTCGCTGTCGGGAGCGCTTTTGCGCGTGCCTTACGCCTTTATGGTGCCGGTCTTTGGCGGTCGCCGCTGGACGGCGTTCAGCACCGGGATCATGATCGTTCCTTGCGTATGGTTAGGGTTTGCGGTGCAGGATACCTCTACGCCGTTTAGCGTGTTCGTGATTATCTCTCTGCTGTGCGGCTTTGCGGGTGCAAACTTTGCGTCGAGCATGGCGAACATCAGCTTCTTCTTCCCGAAAGCGAAGCAGGGCGGTGCGCTGGGTATTAACGGCGGCCTGGGCAACATGGGCGTGAGCGTGATGCAGCTGATTGCGCCGCTGGCGATCTCTGTCTCCATCTTCGCGGCCTTTGGCGGCGGTGGCGTGACGCAGCCGGATGGTTCATCTCTGTTCCTTGAGAATGCGGCCTGGATTTGGGTTCCGTTCCTGGTGGTCTTTACGCTGGCATCCTGGTTCTTTATGAACGATCTGTCAGCGTCTAAGGCCTCCCTGAGCGAGCAGCTTCCGGTACTGAAACGTGGTCACCTGTGGGTGATGGCGCTGCTCTATCTGGCAACCTTTGGCTCGTTCATCGGCTTCTCCGCCGGTTTCGCGATGCTGTCGAAAACGCAGTTCCCGGAAATTCAGATCCTGCACTTTGCGTTCTTTGGTCCGTTTATCGGCGCGCTGGCGCGTTCTCTGGGCGGGATGATTTCTGACCGTCTGGGCGGAACCCGCGTGACCCTGGTGAACTTCGTGGTGATGGCTGTCTTCTGCGCGCTGCTGTTCCTGACGCTGCCGGTTGACGGGCAGGGCGGTAACTTCCTCGCCTTCTTCGGCGTGTTTATGGTGCTGTTCCTGACGGCCGGGCTGGGAAGTGCGTCTACCTTCCAGATGATCTCCGTCATCTTCCGTAAGCTGACCATGGACCGCGTTAAGGCGCAGGGCGGCAGTGAAGAGCAGGCGATGCGTGAAGCAGCGACCGACACGGCCGCAGCCCTGGGCTTTATCTCTGCGATTGGCGCCATTGGCGGCTTCTTTATCCCGAAAGCGTTCGGTATTTCGCTTGACCTGACCGGCTCACCGGCAGGGGCAATGAAAGTATTCCTCGTCTTCTACATCGCCTGCGTAGTGATTACGTGGCTGGTGTATGGCCGTAATACCAAGAAAAAATAAGTAAGATTGATTATCCGTTTGCGCGGCCTCAGTGCCGCGCTTTTTTTATTACGTATTTAGTTACAACATACTTGTCTGTTTTCACAGGCGCGCCGCGGGTAACACTGCGATCGCCATCGCATTACAGGCGTCTCTACCCCTTAATACCTAAGATGTTAAATTTTGCCCCGCTTTTTGTACGATAAATAGGGAATGTCCTTATAAATCAGTAATATAAAAAATAAAAAAATATACCGCTTTGGTGGTATTCCACGTAATACCTCCCTTAACAGACCCCGTCCGCCTTGATCGTTATCAATTCTCACCATCTTTCATAGCGTTACCTTCGCTGCAAATCAGCAATGTCGATTTAGAGAGCCACAGGCTCCACACAGGAGAT
>Ga0207655_1000982_pt1 | contig 29268 bp, 22 predicted proteins | sample KBSM44metaG_FD_184398 | JGI IMG/M metagenome (GOLD analysis project Ga0207655, IMG submission 184398) | Miscanthus rhizosphere microbial communities from Kellogg Biological Station, Michigan, USA - KBS M4-4 metaG (SPAdes) (version 2) | ecosystem: Host-associated > Plants > Roots > Rhizosphere >... | reverse complement strand
CATAAGGATTTTAAATAATGTTGTCATCGCAATATCGTTACGACCGATAAATGCAACTTTATCACCTTTATTTAAAGTGAAGTACACATTATCTAACACTTTTTCGCCATCAATTGTTTTAGAAAGGCCTTCAACAGTTAATAAGTCATTTCCTATTTCACGCTCAGGTGTGAAGCCAACGAATGGGTAACGACGTGATGATGGTCTAATATCATCTAATGTAATTTTATCTAATAATTTTTTACGAGAAGTTGCTTGTTTCGCTTTAGATGCGTTTGAGCTAAAGCGTGCAATGAAGTTTTGTAACTCTTTTACTTTCTCTTCTTTTTTCTTATTAGCATCTTGTGTTAATTTTAAAGCTAATTGGCTTGACTCATACCAGAAGTCATAGTTACCAACATAAAGTTGAATTTTACCGAAATCAAGATCAGCCATGTGCGTACAAACTTTATTTAAGAAGTGACGGTCATGGGATACAACGATTACTGTATTTTCAAAGTTCATTAAGAAGTTCTCTAACCATTGAATCGCTTTTAAGTCCAAGTGGTTGGTAGGCTCATCTAGTAATAGAATGTCAGGTTTACCGAATAAAGCTTGAGCAAGTAATACTTTTACTTTCTCTGCCCCAGTTAATTCTGACAATTTCTTATCATGAAGATCTTCACCAATACCAAGTCCTTTTAGTAAGATTGCAGCTTCTGACTCAGCTTCCCAACCGTTAAGCTCAGCGAACTCACCTTCAAGTTCAGCAGCACGCATACCATCTTCATCACTAAAGTCTTCTTTCATGTAAATAGCATTTTTCTCTTGCATTACTTTATAAAGTTGCGTGTGACCCATAATTACTGTTTCTAATACTGGGAACTCTTCATATTCGAAGTGGTTCTGTTTTAATACTGCTAGACGCTCACCTGGCGTAATATGTATGTCACCTGTTGATGGTTCGATTTCTCCAGATAAAATCTTTAGAAATGTTGATTTACCAGCACCGTTTGCTCCAATTAAACCGTAGCAATTACCTGGCGTGAATTTTATGTTAACATCTTCAAACAATTTGCGATCCGCGAAACGCAAACTAACGTTACTTACTGTAATCATTTGTGTCCTCCTACTAATACCGCTTATTTCAGCGTTTTCTCACCGATTGTCTTAAAAAATCGCATATTACGACTCAATTATTGTAGACTATAGCTATTATATAGTAGAAGCTGGATGAATAGCAACGGTTGATTACCTTTCTACAATGAAATCGGATAGTTTTTATCGATTCTCACTCTGTAATACATTGGATTAATTTCCTATTTTTAATTTTTATATACAGAAAAAACTGTAGGGAAAACATTCCCTACAGTTTTTTCTTATTTCGTATTTATTATTTTCTCTTTATAACTCTTCAATTTACTCGTTAATCCTATTAAAGCAGGTAACAATATCGGTATCACGATTAAAGCTAATAGTAATAGTGCAACGCCAACAACTGATGCTACTTGTATAAGTGTCAATACACCTGATGGAATTAATGCGGCAAATGTCCCGCCTAAAATTAGCGCCGCTGATAATACAACTCCTCCTATATGACGAGATGCAGTTACAATTTTCGTTACCGAATCCCCTTCTATCTCGTTATAGCGCATCATTACGAAAATACTATAATCCACTCCTAAAGCGACAATCATAATGAAGCTAAAGAATGGAACATTCCAGCTTAATAAATCTACATGTAATACATGTGCACTAATTTGTTCGCTTATACCAAGTGATGCAAAGTACGCTAATAGTAATGAGCCAATAATAAATATTGTGTTTAGTAATGAGCGTGTAATTACGATTAATACAATCGCAATTCCAATCAACATAATCGTAGCTGTACGCAAGAAATCTTGCCCGGTTACTTCTTTTAAATCAACATTTCTAGCTGTTGTCCCGCCGATCGCTTTTTTCGCCGTTTTTAATTCAGTACCATTTAGCGTACCATCTATCGTTTTATTAATTTCTTGAATGATTGGCATCGCTTCTTTTGAATACGGATTTACGTCTAAAATGATTGTCATTTTAGCAGTCTTTCTATCATGTGACATGTACGTATTCAATGCTTTTTGGAAATCTTCTCCCGCTAACACTTCTTTAGGAATATAAAATTTCTCAGAGCTTTTTGACTCATTAAGCTCGCCTAAATATTTCTGAGCATCCCCTAGGCCGTTACTTACTTTTCCAAGCCCTTCTGTACTTTTAGATAAGCCGGATTGTAATTGCCCCATCTTTTCTTGCAGGTCTTTCAATCCAGTTAAAAGCTGCCCTTGCCCATCATTTATTTTTGTTAAGCCGGATTGTAGCTCAGATGATTTGTTTGCAATTTGTTTTGAACCTGTAGCTCCTTCGTTTAATCCAGTTTTTAGTCCGGCAGCTCCTTTTTGTAACTTGGTAACGCCATTATTCATTTCCTTTATGCCGTTATCTACTTTCAGTAATGATTGATTCGCTTCTTTAAATGAATTCACCGCAGCTTTATGTTGCACTGCTAATTGATTTAATTCTTTTGAAAGTCCACTTAATTGCTTTTGAGCTTCCTTCGCAATTCCTATCGTTTGCTGTACATTAGGATCATTTGCTACTTCTGGTTTCGTTTGAATGAAATTAGTCATTAACACTTCAATTTGTTCATATCCTTTTTTCGCACCGTCAATCGCTTGAGAAATACTTCCGAAGTATTGATCGTAAGAACTTAAACCCTTTTCTAACTGTGCATAACCAGCATGAAGCTGTGACGTTGCACCCGATAGGACATTTATATTTTCATTTACTGAAGTTAACCCACTCTCAATTTGCTGCGCTCCTTGTGCACCTTCGTTTATGCCAATGGATAATTGATTTAAAGCTGTTCCTAATGCTGATACTCCATTTTTCGCTTCGTTCGTTCCATCAATTAACTTTTGAACATTTGCAAGACTATTTGAGTCATTACTACCCATTTTATCTTTCGCATCCGTTAAGCCATCATTAATTTCCTTTATGCCACCATTGGCATCGCCTAAACCAGTATTTAGTTCTCCCGCTTGTTTATTTAAATATAATTCTTTTATCTTATCACCAGTTGGACGCGTCGGTGCATATACTTCTGAAACACCTTTAACTTTCGAAATTTTATCAGTTAATTCATCTAAAGTTTGTAGAGACGTTCCTTCATCTAATTTTTTGTTAGATTGAATCACTAACGTACTTGGTGAAGAAAATCCTGGTGGAAAATGTTCTTCTATCACATTAATACCCATTTTTGATTCATACTTATTATCCACTTCAAACAAATCATTGTAATTCAGTGTATTAGAGTATTTTAATACGAAAGGAATCGATATCACGAATACGATGATTAAAGCAACAAATGGTCTTGCTACTGAATTTTTAGCAAAGAATCCCCATAAACGGCTATCCTCATGACCTTTAAATGTTTTAACTGGATAAAACATTCCTTTTCCTAAAAGCACCATAAAAAATGGATTTAAAGTGGTTATTACGAGTAGTAATACTAAAACACCAATTGCTACCGCTGAAGTAGATTGATATAATTTAAAACTCGCTAAAGCAAGTGATGCAAAACCAATTAGCACCGCTATCCCGCTATATAAAACGGTTTTACCTGCCGATTTAAATGTTTCTTTCGTGGCCAAAAATGCATTTTCTTGTTTACTTAATTCTTCTTTAAACCTCGTATATAATAAAATGTTGTAATCTGTTCCTACTCCAAACAGTACGACAACTACAAACACTTGCGTAAAGTTAGAAAACGGAAAATTAAATTGATCTACAAGATGAGCAATAATACCCATTGAAACTAAATACGATATACCAACTGTAAGAAGAGAAACAATTGGAACAATTGGTGAACGGAATACAATGATTAATACTATAAGAATGAAAATAATTGAAATAACTTCAGTCTTTTTCACTCCCTCTTGAGAGGATGTAAGAAAATCACCCGCTATTAAGTCACTTCCTGTTAAGTACGTTTTTACTCCTTTCGTTTGCACTTTTTTATGAAGATTATTTGCAACTTTTGATATTTCACCATGCTTTTTATCTATTGATATTTGCGTTAAAATAGTCGTATTATCTTTAGAAACTAATTGTTTCTCCAATTCTTTATTATCTAAATGTGAAACAACTTCCTTAATTCCTAATTGCTCTTTTTCATTTTGCAAAGCGTTGATTGTTTTTGTTATTTCCTCTTTTTGCTCAGTAGTTAAAGCTGTTTTATTGTCACTATTAAATACGGCGATAACTTCGTATTTTTCAACTCCTTCTTTATCCATTTCTTTGATCATCTTGTCAGCAATACTGCTTTGTTCTGTATTAGGGATTGTAATTTTCCCTTTTTCCTTCACTAGTTTATCCATATTAGGCATCGTTACGACCATTGTAATAGTAATAACTATCCATAATAGAAAAGATAAACTTCTCCAACTTTTTAACTTGCCCATTTGAATCATCTCCCGTTTTTAGCGTTTCATGTTAAGTTCGGAATGAACATTCATTCCTACCCTTTTAAAACTATCATTTCGGAATGAACATTCATTCCTATCACTCTATTAAATTATTTTTAAAACTCTATTAAATTACCTTTAACGGAATGAATGTTCATTCCTGTCCTTATAAAGCTATAGAATCAAATGATTCTAATAGCATTCCAAGAGCTTTCTTCCAATTCTTTTACTAATTCTTTTGAGTATTCTAATTGCCCCGTTGCCATTACTTTAGTTAATTTTTCTAGCGGTTGGTATACAATGATAATTAATGCAACTGGAGGCAATGGACGGAGAAACCCTTTTGCGATTCCATCTTCTATAATATTCATAAAGAAGCCTATAAAATCGTCAAATATTTTCTTACTCTGTTCATCAAGAAAATAACTATCACAGTGAGAATTTGTAAAAAGAAAAGCATCCACATTGTTTCTCGCAAATTCAAATAAACGGTTGTACGTATGACTAAACTGTTCACGAATATTTGCTTCAACAGGAAAATCTGTTTTTATCATTTCAGATAGTTGCAACATACTTTTTGAAAATAATGAGTTAACGAGTGCCTCTTTATTTTCAAAATAGCGATAAATCGTACCAGCGCCGACATTGGCTTTTTCAGCGATCATCGGAATTGTCGTACCATCGTAACCACGCTCTGCGAATAGTTGTATAGCTGCTTCAAAAATGTCTTCTTGTTTATTTTTAGCCATTTTTCTCACCTCAATTTTCAGGAATGAAAATTCATTCCGTTTTTAATTATAAATTAGATGGATTAAAAGTCAAGTGTGTGACTACGCAAATGTAGCATTTTCAAATAACACACTCACTTAGATTTCAATGCATTTTTTGAATTAACACTTCAAAAAAATTCTTTGTATCATCGTGACTTAAAATGCTCAATATATCTTGTGTTTTAAAAAATTGAACTTGACTTATTTCATTATCTTTTGGATTCAAATCTGTTCTATCACCTATATATTCTACATAAAACATAGTTGTTTCTTGTTTTTCAAATCCAGTTTTCACTTTTAATTCTTCAGGAAACTCAAAGCAAATTTTATCTTCCATTTGTTTCATAACTATAAACTTTTTTGAACCGGTTTCTTCTTCAAGCTCTCTCAATATAGCACTTTCTAAGTCATTATCTGTATGTTTTAATCCGCCTTTAGGAAAATCCCACTCCCCCTTTGACAAATTGTATTCTCCTTCTATATCGCTTATTTTTACCTTATGTACCAATAAAAATTCACTATTTTGGAATATGATTGCGCCTACAGCTTGCCTAATCATTCTATTTCCCCTCCTAAAATAATGCTTTCATTCTATTAATAGAAAAGTACTATAATAACTGTTTTTCATTATAGTACTTTTTTAATGACACATTGCACAGTGTATTAATTAAAAGAAATCATAAATAAACGGCTTACGCACTGGTACTAAATTCTCAAATGACCGCATTGCCTCTTCGCTTCCGCTAATTAATTCAAGTTCGTTTAGTTCTAATGGACGTTTGTATCCAAACATTATTGTCGATAGTGCATTTATATCCAGTTTGATTCCTTTTTCCGTTGCTTCTTCTACAATTGTTAATTCATGATTTGCAAGTCTCACTACTACGTTATTCCACGGAGCAAATGAATCTGTAATATGTAAGATCACTTCTTGCTGTACATCGTTCCAGTTAAATTCATATTGTTTTAAGAACTGCTCTACATCTACAATTCTGCCCATAAAATATGGTTTCACTTCTGTCTTCACGCGTGGCTCTTGCAATGTATATAACAACGGTTCGTTTTCACTTACTGTCATTTCAAGTTCTTTAATCATAGAATCATGCTGGCAAATAAAGTTCCACAGACCATTTCGTGCTTCATTATGCAGTGGTACAAATTCTTCTACTGTCATTTTATAGTTTTCTATTTTATATAACATGTAACCAGCTGCCGTTTTATTTTCATCATAGTAAATCGCTAATGCTAAATCATCATAAACTACTTGTAACCACCAGTTCTTCTCTCGAACTAACATACCTGAAACACGTTCTGCAAAGGTTTCATATAGCTTCTCGACTTCTTCTGGATGATTTTCTTTATTGAAACGTTTCACGGTGCCATTTACTTGTTTTTTCATAACTAAATCGCTCTTAGTCATATGACATACGAGAAGATCCGCACAAAGTTCCCAGCCGTATTTACGGTAAAATGAAACAGAAAATGGATGTAACATCGATACTGTATATCCATCTTTTTTCATCGTTTGAAGAGAATGCTGAAGTAGCTCTTTTACATACCCACTTCTTCTATACTCAGGATACGTCGCTACCCCTGCAACGCCGCCCATTTTAAATGTTTCTTTTCCTATGTATATATGAAATGGAATAAGATGTAGTTTTGCTGCTAAGTCTTCCCCTTCCATAATGCCGTATATTTCATGACTTTCTTTCATTCGAGTGATTTGCTGCTGCAATCGTTCCTCATTTACTTTATATTGAAAAGCGTATTCTGATAAACGTAATGCTTCTCTAAATTTATCTTCTTGTAATTGTATGACATTCATATAATTCTCCTCCATTCCCTGATTGAATTGTATCATAATTCTTACTATTGTAGTTCTGTAAGTGAAATTACACAGACGTTTCAACAAAAAATATCGATTTTACAACAACTAACATAAAAAAGCAGATACATAATGTATCTGCTTCTCATCACCTTATTTTGCTAACTTTTGAAGTTCTTCAAAGAATGTAGGGTATGATACACCTACTGCTTCTGCATCTTCAATTGTTGTTTTTCCCTCTGCTAGACAGCCAGCAATCGCAAGCATCATTCCGATGCGGTGATCACCGTAACTATTTACTGTACTGCCTTTTAGAGCTGATTTTCCGTATATAATCATGCCATCATCAGTTGCTTCTATGCGAGCTCCTAGTTTCGTTAACTCCGCAACGACTGTATCAATACGATTCGTTTCTTTTACTTTTAACTCGTGTGCATCTTTAATAACTGTAATACCTTCTGCTTGTGTTGCCGCTAAAGCGATAACTGGAATTTCATCGATTAGTCTTGGAATAATATCCCCACCAATTTCAATTCCTTTTAATGAAGATGTTTCAATCGTAATGTTTGCAGCTGGTTCTGATGCCCCTTCGTTAATCGGCTCTACAGTAAATGTAGCACCCATTGTCTCTAAAACATCAATAATACCTGTACGAGTTGGATTCATTCCTACATTTTGTAATACTAGTTTACTATTTGGAATAATTGCTCCCGCTACTAAGAAAAATGCTGCTGATGATACGTCACCTGGTACTTGAACGTCTGTCGCTGTTAACTTCTGTCCACCTGCAAGTTTCACTGTTTTTCCCTCACGAGTTACGTTAACACCGAATGCTTCAAGCATTCTTTCCGTGTGATCACGCGAAATATGTGGTTCTGTAACAGCTGTTACACCTTCTGCCCGAAGACCTGCAAGTAAAATAGCTGACTTTACTTGTGCACTTGCAACAGGAGAAATATACTCAATTGCTTTTAAATCTCCGCCACGTATTGTGAGCGGCGTAAACGTTCCTTCTTCTCGGCCATCAATTTTTGCGCCCATTTGTTTTAATGGATTTGTAACACGTTTCATCGGTCTTTTTGCGATAGACGCATCACCTTGTACGCAAGAGAAAAATGGTGTATTTGCTAATATTCCTGACATTAATCGTATCGTTGTACCAGAATTACCAACATCTAATACAGCTTTCGGTTCTTGTAAGCCTTCAATTCCTTTTCCAACTACAGTTACTTCATCACCATTTTGCGTGATTTCTACTCCCATTTCCTTAAAGCACGAAATCGTACTTAAACAGTCTGCACCGGGCAAGAAACCTTTAATTGTCGTTTTTCCTTCTGCAATTGCGCCGAACATAACAGCACGATGTGAAATGGACTTATCACCTGGAATTGTAATGTTGCCGTTCAATCCGCTATTTATAGGTTGTATCGTTCTTTCTTTCACGTTTTCACCTTCTCATTTAAATTGTTTCATAAGTTTGGTATTCTTCTTCTCCAAGCGCTAGTTTCGCTTTCATACGATCTTCTTCTCTTTGGAAGCTAATGCGTAATACGCCAAGCAATCCTTCTCGCGCTTCTAATATTTGCAAGTTCGTAATACTAATTTCTTCACGCGCCAAAATACTCGTAATATGAGCCAATGCCCCTACTTTATCTAAAACATCGACGTATAAGTCGTGATAGGCAGGAATTGCCCCTCTTTTTCGTACTGGTAAAGAATCACGGTATTCTTTCGCATCTGCAAAATAGTTTTGAATCTCGCCTGCATCTCCAGTAGAAACAGTATCATATAATTCTTCCATTTCAGAGATCCACTCTTTTAATAATACCATTAAATGCTCACGATTTTGCTTTACAATATCACTCCACATTTTCGGGCTACTAGATGCAATGCGTGTAATGTCTTTAAATCCGCCAGCAGCTAGCTGATGAATGAGCGGATTATCTCCTGCATGTTTCTCCACTTGCTTGACTAACCCTGCTGCGATAAGATGCGGAAAATGACTAACGATTCCTGTTACATAATCATGCTCTTCTGTATTTAAAACGAGAAAATGAGACCCCGTTCCCTTTAACCAACCTTTTAGTTCTTCCACTTGTTCATTTGGCACATGGTTCATCGGTGTTAAAATGTAAAATGCATTTTCAAATAAATGTGCTTTTGCACTTTCAACCCCAGTTTTATGAGAACCTGCCATCGGATGTCCACCAATGAAAGAAATTTCCTTTGAAAATAAAGCTTCCGCTTCGTTCATAATTGTTCCTTTTGTACTACCAACATCGGTCACTATCACATCTTCTCGTAAACGAAATGACGCTAATTTGTGTAATAACTTCTTCGTTTCTTCAACTGGAGAAGCAAAAACAATTAAATGTGCCTCTTCACATGCACGCTGTAAATCTACTGCTACTTCATCTACTACGTGTAATTCTTTCGCACGCTCTACTTGCTCTTGAAATATGTCATAACCTGTTATCGTTACATCGTGCTCTTTCTTAATTGCTAATGCGAGAGAACCTCCTATTAAGCCTGTTCCAATTAATACTACCTTTTTACACATTTGCCTCATCTCGAGACTTATTTTTCTTATTTTCAAAGTGTTGTTTTAACACTGAAATCACTCCTTCATTTTGCTCCCTTGTGCCGACTGTAATACGGACACCATTCGGGAACGGACGAATAATAAACCCTGCGTGTGCACAAGCTTCATAAATCTCTCCACCATTCTCTACCGGTAAGAAGATGAAGTTTGTTTGTGACGGATAAAATGGAAATTCGTTTTCCTTACAAAAACTTTCGTATTGTTGTATTCCCTCTGTATTAACACGTACAATTTCTTCAATAAACGCTTCATCGTTAAAAGCAATCGTTGCTGCTTTTTGCGCTAATGAAGATACGTTAAATGGCAAACGTACGACATTTAATTTCTCGATTAACTCTTCCTGTCCAATCGCATAACCAACGCGGAAAGATGCTAATCCGTACGCTTTAGAAAACGTTCTAAGTACAAGAATGTTGTTATGTTTTTCTAGAAGCGGTAATGTCTCAGGGAAATCTTTTGCTGTTACGTATTCATAGTACGCTTCATCAATGACAATTAACGTATTTTCACTAATGCTTTCAATGAACTGAGTCAATTTTTGCTCATTCACATATGTGCCTGTAGGGTTGTTCGGATTACAAAGCCAAATGATTTTCGTATTGTTATCAACTGCTGACGAAATTTCATCTAAGTCGTATACACCGTTATTTAAAGCAACTTCTTTCACTTCACAACCTTCAATAATTGCATGATGACGGTACTGTGGGAATGTTGCACCTGCCGTTACGATGTTATCTCCAGCTCGAAGTACGGCGCGACTTATTATTTGAATGACCTCATCTAAACCACTACCGCAAAGTATTTGTTCCATTTGGACTTGTAATTTCTCTGCAATTGTTTGACGGAGCGTTGTAGCACCTCCGTCAGGATATAAAGCATGTTCTAACCACGATTTTTGCAACTCTTCTAACACTCGTGGCGAACAACCGAATGGATTTTCATTTGATGCTAATTTCACAAACGAATGATCTCCGTACACTTCTTTCATTTGTTCTGGTGATTTACCTGGTTTATATGGTTGTAAGGATGATAGTTGATCTTTTACTTGCATGTTAAACCCACCTTTTTTAAAATTCTTTTGCGTATTTGTTATGTTCTGTAATGTTTTGCTTTAATAATTCCATACGATCTTTTCCGAATTGTTCGACTAGTGCATCTGCAAGTTCCCATGCCACAACAGATTCAGCTACTACACCTGCTGCTGGTACTGCGCAACTATCAGACCTTTCAATACTCGCTTGGAATGCTTCTTTCGTATCAATATCAACGCTTGCTAACGGTTTGTATAATGTAGGAATCGGCTTCATAACACCTCTTACAACAATCGGCATTCCCGTTGTCATACCACCTTCTAAACCGCCGGCATTATTCGTTTTTCTCGTGTATCCTTTTTCTTCATCCCAAAGGATTTCATCGTGCACTTTACTTCCTGGCTGTCTTGCCGCTTCAAAACCAACACCAATTTCAGCACCTTTAAATGCATTAATACTCATAATAGCACCAGCGAGTTTTGCATCTAATTTACGATCGTAATGAACGTAACTACCAACACCAATTGGCATACCTTCTGCAATGACTTCGACAATACCACCGATTGAATCTCCACTACTTTTTGCATTATCGATCGCATCCATCATCTCTTGTTCTACTTCTTTATCTAAACATCGAACAGGTGAATTTTCAGTTATCGTTTGAATCTCTTCAATTGATAAGTTGGAAATATGCTTCGCTTGCACCCCACCAATTTCAAGCACATGCCCTGCAATTTCCACACCTAACTCTTTCAAAATTTGTTTCGCAACTGCTCCAGCAGCTACACGAACTGTCGTTTCTCTTGCAGATGAGCGCTCTAATACGTTTCTTATATCACGATGACCGTATTTAATAGCTCCGTTTAAATCTGCATGTCCTGGACGTGGTTTTGTAATTGTGCGTTTCATTTCTTTACTTTCTTGCTCTGAAATCGGGTCTGCACCCATTACTTTCGTCCAATGTTTGAAATCATCATTTTTTACGATTAACGTAATCGGTGAGCCAAGTGTCATCCCGTGACGAACACCACTTACAATTTCAACTGTATCTGTTTCAATTTGCATGCGTCTTCCGCGCCCATGTCCTTTTTGTCTTCTTAATAATTCCTTATTAATATGTTCCGCTGTTAATGTTAAACCTGCCGGTACACCTTCTAAAATAACTGTTAACTGCGGACCATGTGATTCTCCAGCTGTAATGTATCTCATTTCTTTTGCCCCTTTACTATTTTTTTGTACAAAAAAGTCCCTACTGAGCGCTCAGTAGGGACGATGTTTATCGCGGTACCACCCTAGTTGTAGACAACTATCGTCTACCTCTCTTCTTCTTTAACGATCGTTTGACCGTCCTCCCCTCCAAAAGTTGTCGGGAAAGATGCTCCAAGGCTGTAATTCATGCTTATCTTTGTACTGATTCACACCGACCATCAGCTCTCTTTAACAGTGAGATAAGCACTACTGTTTCCTCTTCAGCGCATATATGATATGGAATTAAGATAATTTATTTTTGAAACCTTTTAACTCATCCATGAATCTATGGAATTCTGGAATGTCCATTTGTTGTGCAGAATCTGATAATGCAACTGCTGGATCTGGATGAACTTCAGCCATTACTGCATCAGCTCCAATAGCAAGTGCCGCTTTCGCTGTTGGTAATAATAAATCTCTACGTCCAGTTGAATGTGTTACGTCAACGATAACTGGTAAATGTGTTTCTTTCTTTAAAATCGGTACTGCAGAAATGTCTAATGTGTTACGTGTTGCTCTTTCGTATGTGCGGATACCGCGCTCACAAAGAATAATTTGGTCATTACCTTGCGCAATAATGTATTCTGCTGCATTAATGAACTCATCAATTGTTGCTGCTAATCCACGTTTTAGTAATACTGGTTTATTAACTTTACCTACAGCTCGTAGTAAATCGAAGTTTTGCATGTTACGTGCGCCAACTTGAATTACATCAACGTATTCTAATGCCATTTCAACATCGTTCGGATTTAAAATTTCACTAATAATCGCTAAGTCGAACTCATCTGCTACTTGGCGTAAAATTTGTAACCCTTCTACTCCTAAACCTTGGAAATCATATGGAGATGTTCTCGGTTTGAAAGCACCACCGCGCATTAATTTTAAGCCTTGGTCTTTCATAGCTTGCCCTACTTGGCGAACTTGCTCTAAGCTTTCTACTGCACAAGGCCCCATGATGAACGTTTGTGTTCCGTCCCCAATCAATTCACCTTTTACATTAACGATTGTATTTTCTTGTTTCTTTTTACGTGATACTAATAACGCCTTACGGTTATCATCTTCTTGTAATTCTAAGCTAGCTTTGAAGATTGTTTTGAAAATATGTTGAACTGTTGACGTTTCGAATGGTCCTTCGTTGTGCTCTGCGATCATATCAAGTACTTCACGCTCACGTACTGGATCAAAGCGTTTCGTACCTTGTACTTGCTTTTGCTCCCCGATTTTTTGAACGATTTCACCACGTTTGTTTAAAAGGTGTAATAGTTGTAAGTTAATTTCATCTACCTGTTTACGTAATTGATCTAATTCATGATTTGCCATTTGGAAATCCTCCTCTAATGTTTTAAAAGTATAGTAAGAGAATGAAAAATTCTCTATTTTCTGAACTGGTTAATTATACAAATTTAAAGTGGAATCGATACCTCTTCTTATCTTAAACTAATAATTACCACAAAGACACTAGCTACTAGCTGAAAATCACTTTTTTTGTACAAAAAAGCCCTACTGATCCAATCAGTAGGGACGATATTTATCGCGGTACCACCCTAGTTGTAGACTTCTTTCGTCTACCTCTCTTCCTTGTTAACGATCAATGTGACCGTCTTTCCCTTCATAAAGACAATACTATCTTTACTACGAAAAAGATGCTCCAGGACTGTAATTCGCTCTTGTTTTTGTACTGGTTCGCACCAACCACCAGCTCTCTGTTACAGGGAAACAACAACTACTGCTTTTCCTTTCAATGCATGACTATTTTATTTTCAAGTTGGACCACTAAAATACAAAAAGTCCCTACTGAATAAATCAGTAGGGACGATATTTATCGCGGTACCACCCTAGTTGTAGACTAACTTTCCGTCTACCTCTCTTCACTGTTAACGATCAATTGACCGCTCTTTCTTCATAAAGACAATCCTATCTTTACTACGAAAAAGATGCTCCAAGACTGTAATTCATGATTATCCCTGTACTGGTTCACACCAACCACCAGCTCTCTGTTACAGTAAGACTAACCACTACTGTGATCTCTTCATTGCACTTTGTTTATTCAAATGTTTTTGAAATTGAATAAGTATGATTCGTATTATAGAACGCTTTTCAAAACACTGTCAATATGTTTTTTATATATTTTTTAAAATTCCACTTTCGTCCTATATTTCTTCTTGTAAATTCCCCATTACAATTCCGATGCGAATCATCTCATTTTCTATTAAGTTTAATACGTGTTTTTCTATTCCAAACTGGGCTAATCGTTTTTTTATTTGTATGATTTCATTTTCAAGAAAATCAGCTTCCTGACGTGTTTGCAGTAAAGTGAAAAACACATTTGCATACATTTCTTTATACGCTTTCATACTCTCTTTCTTTTCAAGCATTTCAATAAATAACTGTTTCATTTCCTCTCCTGCACATTCTCCATTTACATCTATAAATGTACGCGACAAAATACGTAATCCTTTTTCTAAAATCTCATCCATGTATAAAATAATACGTAAAATCATTACATATTCTCTCGTTGTTATCTCACCCATTTTTGGTCGTTCTCGTAAAAATATACTGAGCCAAGCTGTCCAAAATTTTTGTTGTTCTTTTACACTTAATGTTTTAACGTAATAGCATAAATGTTGCATAAATTTAATTTTATTCTCTTCATTTTCTCGTATAAGCAACGGATATAGCCAATCTGTTTTTTGTTCCCAATACAGCACACATTTTATAAATACAAAACTAAGCCACTTCAAGAAAGCTTCCCTCGTATGCGGGTGTAAAACTTCTAAATGCTCTACTGCATACTTAATAAACCTCTTCATTTCAGTAAATAAAGGTAAATTTATTTGCGTATAACATAGACCTGCCCAAGCATATTTCGTAATCTCATTTTCTTTCTTTAATTCTAAGTAAGGTAACAAATATTTTCGGCACCATTGTTTCTCAATATGATATAAAAATGTAATATCTGCTATTAAACGCGCAAACATAAAGTTTGTCCGTTCAGAACTTACTCTTACTTGTTCTTCAAATAAAAATAAATATTCATACACATTGCGATCGTATAAATGATCATATGATAACAGTTTTAATAATACAGCTGTCATTTTTCCAACAGGATGCTGAATCGACTCATTATAAAAGTCTTGTTTTCCAATCTTAAAATCTGTATCGCTTTTCATAACTTGAGGAAATACCGAAAAAGCAAAACGTTTTACAAACCGTATACTATTCTCCTCTAACTCTTCTAATCGATTACTAATCTCATATAGAAAACTACTAATTAACCAATGAAACGCAGTGTTTCTAACAAATTTCTGTAACAGCGGAATAATTTTTTGGATTTGCCCATTTGTCAGTCTCCGGTTATTTCGCCACTCTCTAATACAAACAAACCACACTTCGTTACTTATTTCATGCATGCCTACTAATTGGTACGCAAATGAAATACTCCACTCTGTATTCAATTTACATGCCTTTGATAACATCTCTAAAAAATGACGTTGTTCAAAAACACCGTCATTCGAAAATTGCCGAATTTGGTTCATGATTTCATCGTCTTTCAGCTGCAGTAATCCATCGGCAGTTACATTACAAGTAATACTTTGTTCGATAGCCTTTTTTTTAGGTACACTGTATAGAACAGAATGAAAATGCGGATGTTTCTGTTTCATTAGCTCGTATCCTTGTGCTGTTGATGGACTATTTGAATCACAAGTGAATAATAAATCTAAGACTAAACAAACATCAAATGCCCTCTCCTCTGCAAGGTGCTTCGTTGCAGTTTGAATGACTTCTTCCTTTGTTTTTTCTAAAGAATGTGCGTAATGATTTTTTAAAAGTTGAAACACCTCATGTTTATATGTGACATCTAAAAGAAGCCCTTCCTGTAACAACCATTTCATTTTATCATCTACGCTAACAAATAAATTTTTATTCATCGCATCAATTGCAATTCGCTTTTGAAGCAAACTATTTGCTTCTATCATTTCTGTAATATAATAATTCGCTTTTTTCTCATTGTTTTCACATAAATAGATTAGACACTCTTTTACAATTTGAATTAAAAATGCAAGGTCATTTTGATGAAACTCTTTTTCTACATTTTCCTTATTTCTTTTTTTCAGTGCCGTTTGTCTTAATGACAACATTCGCATCTTCTCTAATCCCATCATCAAAATGGGAACTGCGTAATAAGAAATATGCGGTCTCATCTTCTCATTCCAAATTTGCTCCACATGAGAAAATGTAGACACCGGTAACCGACTCGATTCCTCAAGTTCAATGGATTCTTGCGTATCATTTCCTAACTTTCTTTCACGCTTCAACTTAAGTTTTCCGTCCAAAATAAACGTTAGTAACAATAAAGCAATTTCTTTATGCTCAGGAAAAAAACACTTTTGCAATAAGTAAGAGATTTTTTCTATAGATTTACTATCTTTTTCAGCTGTTTCTAATAAAAGGAGTGTCCATCTTGCAAACAACAATGGGTCCATTTTGATCTTCGTCTCGTTTAAATAGCTGCAAATTGTTCTCCATAATAACGGGGATATTTTAGAATGATTTTTAAAAATCAATTGAAATAATTCTTTCTGATGACTAAAAAGAAATTGTTCCACCAACCATTCTGCAAGCAATTCATCTACTTCATCATAGGTTGACGTAAGCAAAAATAAATTTCGTAATTTCCCCTCTGCTTCAAGCCATTCCACCCATTCATAATCTCGGGCAAATTCAACAAAATATCGAACAGTTTCAATTTTTTTAATGGACTGTTTTATGTAGGATAATTGTTCCTGCTCTACTGATGGTGGCACTGTTACAATGTCACGAATACGCATTCTTTTTGTAATATAATTATCCCCCATTAATTCCGCCCAGCGTTTTACCGCTTTGACGAGGGACTGGTGATTATTTGATTTATTCGGATACACAATCGGCCTTATCCCTAAATGTTCCCAGTGATACGTATTTTCTCCTTGTGCGACAAATGCATAGCGCCTTGTACTTGGTGGTAAACCAGTTGCTAAATATTTCATTACTGGGTCATTATGGCTATACCCAACGAATAAAACGGTGTAATTGGAGAATAAATCAACTAAAAATCTTCTCGCCCATCCTTCCGTTAAGTAAGCCCTTCCAAAATCACCATCTGTTAAAATTAAAGCTTCCTTTTCTTGTTCTATATTTCCATGTATGTAAGCAAGCCCTTTAAACGCTCTACCTGTAGGTAAAGCAGGTGCATAATAAACATTTAATTCTCTATTCATTTCGTTCATCGCAGTTGTAAAATGTCGATCAAAATTCGTCGTTACAATGCGAACTTCTGTATCTAAAGGAAACAACCTCGGAATTGCAAAATGAAGCGGATTTGGTTTTGACGTTTCTATATGAACTAGGTCTTTTGCAACTTGATGTACATCTTTTGTTTTCGCAATTTTACCAAGATAATAATCATGAGGTTCTGTTATTTCACGCTTTTCGACATATAAAGTTTTTGCAATTTCATCAACTAAATCATCAAAATTCGGTAAGTTTGATTTCCCTTTCATAGAAACTCCCGCTCCAACAAACAATACTAACTTTCCTTGTTCAAGATGATCGATTAGCTCATCTGGAATTTCTACTTCTGAAGTAATCCACATTTGGATTCACCCCTTACCTAAAAATGTCATATACTCTCATTTTACTATAACATTTTTTTGTTATTTTTTTAATATTTAGACATAAATTCGAACATGAAAAAGTTTTATTTAAATATATTAGTTACAATGTATGAACTCCTGAGTTTATTGCAAAACTATGTATAAATCGGAGGTGTAACTATTGAATGGTTTTACTGTAGTACTTATCAAATTCATATCATGCATTATCGCATTTAGTATCGGACTAGCTTTATTTTTCCCTGCAACGTTCGTCCAAATTATTTCATTCAGTCTTTTTGTGACAATCGTATCTTATATGTTCGTTGATAAAATTATTTTAAATCGCATTGGCAATACTGGTGCCATTATGACAGATTTCTTATTAGCGTATTTAAGCGTTTGGATTTTCGGTAATATTTTATTAGACAACTACATGCAAATTGCATGGGGAAGTATCCTTTCAGCGATTGTCTTCACATTATCAGAAGTAATTGTACATCGCTTCTCTAACTCACACACAAGACATCACAACGATAATATTCATATTAATCGCCGATTTGCATATGGTACGGAGTTTGCTGAAGAACAGAATGTATTGGATAAAGATAAGAAGAAGTAACATCTTGATGAAGGAGCTCCCTTTTTAATCATGTGGGCTCCTTTTTCTGTACTATCATTTCGGTACATGAAATTATATAGACTTACCAACAATATTTGATATGTTATCTTCAAATAAAAAACTGCCTCTTATTTAGAGGCAGCCACTTTCAAATCTTTTAACGTCACAACATCAGCAAACGCTCCAAACACTACGTTATGATGCTTCACAATATCTTCAGCACGTAACACATCTGTATCAAATGTACTATGTGCATCACTTACTAACGTTACTTTATACCCTTCACTACATGCTCTGCGCGTTGTCGTATCCACACAGTACTCTGTTTGCATGCCTGAAATAATAACATGTTCAATTCCTTTTTCTTGTAACACTTCGTTTAAGTTTGTTTTATGGAATGAATCTGGCGTCGTCTTTTCAACGATACTATCACCCTCTTTTGGTGCAATTGCCGCATGCACCTCCCAGCCATCTGTCCCTTTTTCTAACGGGTGATCTTTTGGCCCGTTATGTTGGACATACATAACCGGAATATCATTTGAGCGACATTCCCCAATGAGTTCTTGTAATGTTTCTAAAAACTTTTCCCCATTATGTACTGGTATTCCTGCTGTATACATACCTGCTTGTACATCAATTACTATTAATGCTTTTTTCATTTCGCTCATCCCCTTTGTTTGTATAAGCCATTGGATATTCACTATAGTTGTTTATATTCTATCATCCAACAATCTTCTAATTTCCCCTCATGCAGTTCATGTTCCTTTAAAATCTTCACTTTTTTAAATCCGCATTTTTCATAACACTTTATCGCACGTTCATTATTTACTTTTGGATCCATTGCGATTGCTTCCGCCCCCACGTTCTCTACAATATATGTAATCGCTGCTTGAACGAGTTTTGTTCCGATTCCCTTTCCCCAAAAGGTCGGTTCTCCGATAAATTGATCCATCCCCCATATATTTTGCGATTCTTCATATCCATATAACGCTTTCCATTCAGAATCAACTTGGTACATTTGAATGTATCCGATCGGCACTTCATCAAATTCTATTAAACATCTTTTTTCATGGCTGTTTGGATTATGTATAAAATGAGTAAGCACCATTTCTACAGATTGCGGATTATCGCGTCCTTCGTAATACTGCAAAACTTCTGGGTCTGTTAACCATTTAGACATGATAGGTGCGTCATCTTCTATTACGTACCTAACCAATAAATCTCCTTTTTGAAAAAGCATGTGACACCTCTATTGTTCCTGTATATTTTTCTTTACTATTACATCTTTACTTGCACCTACTAGTGCATATGGTAGTAATGTTATCGCAAAAAATATTGTAAATACATTCAATTGCGAGATTTTATATGGTGTGAACCATTCCGTGAAAAATTGAGAATGTAAAACTCTATTAAAAAACTCTCCGCCCAGTCTAAAGTTTGGTTTCCATTCAGTAACATCACAAATAATAAAAATGAATTGTACAATTAAAAATGCCCCTAAATACCGAAACCAAATTCAATTCCAAATCGGCTGCACTTTATTTAATGTATCTTCCATCTAGCTCTCACCTTTTTTATTTCTATCATATTGATTATACACTTTCCTCACTTTATTTGTTAAAATTTTCTATACAATCAAAGATGTTGGGGGAAATATATGATGTCTAATCCTATACAAAAATCAACTTTAATTATCCTTCGGGGAAACTCCGCAAGTGGCAAAACAACAATCGCAAAGGAACTGCAAGAACATTTCGGGCAAGGTACACTATTAGTCTCACAAGATGTCGTGCGTAGAGATATGCTAAAAGTACACGACACAATGGGTAACTTATCTCATGATTTACTATTTGAAATTACAAAGTATGGAAAAGGAAAATGTGAATTTGTTATTTTAGAAGGTATTTTAAACAGTCGTAGATACGGTAATATGCTGAAAGAATTAATACACCACTTTGATGGAAACGCGTATACATACTACTTCGATTTATCATTAGAGGAAACGATCAGACGCCATAATACAAGAGAAAAACGAATTGAGTTTGGAGAGGATTCATTACGAAAATGGTACAATCCTCACGATACAATTGTAGTGAATAGGGAGACTGTTTTTACAGATGCTTTTACGCAAAAAGATATATTTCATGCGATTCTTAATGATGTAACGATACAAAAATAAGACCGACAGAATATGTCAGTCTTATTTTCGTTATGTACTTTATATTTTGGTTTTTATAATTGAACAATCTTTACATAAATAAAAATATATATTCATTTCCCCGAACTGGAAATCAACTACTGAAATAAGTTTCCGTTCCTTAATATCTTGTGTAATTGTAGCAACATACTTCATTTCTTTAGAGCAAGTTGGACATGCAAAATCCTCTGGAAGATCTTCATATAATGGTGCCCCTAATAATCTACAAACATATTCTGAACCGAACAAGTCAAAAGCTTCCCAGTAACTATTCTCATCAGTAGGTATATCTTCATTTTTCATATTTATAAGCTTTACAGTTGTTTTTGGTAATGAAACTGGAAGCTTATCTTCCTCTTCCATTACCCATTCTTCTGTATTTTCTTGCCGTATAATTTGAACTGTTTTACCTCCATTACTTAATTGGAAATATTGTGGCTCCCACACCATTGCACAATTCAAGCATGAAACTAATGGTAAAATATTTAGTTCTCCACTTTTAAGTTCAGCAAGCCGCTCATCATTCAAATCAAAACAAATGATTTGGTGCATCTTCTCACCACATAACTTACATACTGGTAAATGACAATCTTGATCGCCGAAATAATGATTATACAAATCTTTCCCTTCGATTACTCTATACCCTTTCTTTTCATTGCAATATGCGCCATATAATTCCGTTGTCATATTCCATCCTCGCTTTATATAAATGTGATCCACCATATTATATTAATTAACACTAAAAAGCATCGTCTTCCTGCATAGTTTCTATAATAAATCCTTTTAAATTTCGGGCTATTTCTTCCCTTTCCGCATCTTCGTGATACCAAATATATATTTCATCACAAACTATTCCGTTATGTATTTTAAAGCACAATTTATCCCCTGAACCATCGTCACCAATTATCATAAGGTCTTCAGATATATATTCATCTCTCAACTCAATATTTTGTCTAACTACATCATCCCAAGTTTTTGCTACATTTTTATTATCTTTAATAGGATATAATATCCATTCCCCTATTTCAGCGTTATTTACTAATTTAAAAAGATCTCTATATTGTGCCGGGAAAACAACACCTAACTTTTCTTCGGTTTCTTTTATATACAATTCAAATACACCTTGTTTCTTTGTTTCAATAATTTCTCTTACTTCTTTCATACAATACACCTATCCTTTGAACTTAATTACACGAATATGAGTGAAAGTGCTTAGCAAATAATTTAATTTATATATTTCATTATATATTAACCCTTCGTTGCCATCATACTGTTCTTGTCAATTTCTCAATGAATCACACTAACTCAAAAAATAAAAGCCAGCCTCAATAAAGAGAACTGACTTCTATCTAGATAACTATATATATTATAGAATTTTCACTTTAACGGTTTGTCTTCCCCAATTCATAGCTTTACTTTTTGACCCCATTAAAACATCAATGCGATTACCTTTAATTGCACTTCCGGTATCTCCAGCGATAGCTTCTCCATAACCTTCTACCCATACTTTAGATCCTAAAGGAATTACTTTCGGATCAACTGCAATAATTCTCATATTCGGATTAGCCGTTAAATCATGCCCCATCGCAGTTAAAACGCGTCCACCATATGTACCATTTTCACTTGGATCAGCAGTATATGCTGTCGCTACTACCGTTAATTCACGTTTAGCAGACTGTGTGTTATTTTTAGATTCTTCTTTTGCTTTCGCTTCTTCTTTAGCCTTTTCTATTTCTCGAGCTTTCGCTTCTTCCTTAGCCCTTGCTATTTCTTTGGCTTTCGCTTCTTCCTTAGCCCTTGCTATTTCTTGGGCTTTTGCTTCTTCCTTAGCCTTTGCTATTTCTTGGGCTTTTGCTTCTTCCTTAGCCCTTGCTATTTCTTGGGCTTTTGCTTCTTCTTTAGCCTTTGCTATTTCTTGGGCTTTCGCTTCTTCTTTAGCCTTTGCTATTTCTTGGGCTTTCGCTTCTTCTTTAGCCTTTGCTATTTCTTGGGCTTTCGCTTCTTCCTTAACTTTTTCTACCTCTTTTACTTTTGCTTCTTCCTTAGCCTTTGCTATTTCTTGTACTTTCGCTTCTTCCTTAGCCTTTGCTATTTCTTGGGCTTTCGCTTCTTCTTTAACTTTTTCTACCTCTTTTACTTTTGCTTCTTCCTTAGGCTTCGCTATTTCTTGTACTTTTGTTTCTTCTTTAGGCTTCGCTATTTCTTGCACTTTCTTTTCTTCCTTACCTTTTGCTACTTCTTGTACTTTTACTTCTTCCAGCATTTTTGTTGTTTCTTTTGTTTTTGCTATTTCCTGTATTTTTGCTACTTTCTGCGTTTTGGCTTCTTCCTTAGCTTTTACCGCTTTTTGTACTTTCGCTACTTGCTTCGTTTTCTCTCCAGCTTTCTTTTCACTTGGTGCTGTACTTGATAGGAAAGAAACATTTGCATAAGCTGTTTTTCCTTTATACTCAAATTGTAGCCATCCGTCTTTTGCTTGATGCGTTGATTCAATTACATCATCTTTTTTCAGTCTACCAAGAATTTCTGATTCTGTGTTTGCTTCAGAGCGTACATTTAACAAGTTTGCTGTTACATGATAAATATCTTTTGTAAACTCCGAACTTACAAACAATTCTTTACCATTTAAATCAATTTTTGACCATCCTTCTTCGGTATTTATTACTTTTAACTTTTGTCCTTCTTTTACTTTTTCGATAACTTTTGATTCCGTAGTTGGCTTTTCACGTACGTTGAGTACATCCGCTGTTACGATCGTTTCTGCGATAGCAGATGTAGTAAAAGCCCCCAATCCAAAAACTGTTGCTGTTGCTGCGCCAATTATTTTTTTCATATTAGCCTCCATTGCTTTTTTTGGGTTTTATGAAATGCTCCCATAAAATTAGGTAATTTCACGGAATATCAAAACATTTGCAATGATATATTTATACTGCCTAATATACCGTTATTAAAACCCTTTACTCCAATAGTATCAAATTCTCATTTTTAATTCTATAAATTATCAATCTCTTTATCTTATATAAACGTTTCTAATCCTTTTTCTTTTTACTAAATAGTCGTTGCAATTCCTGCCAGAAATAAACTTACAATTGCTAAAAATGAAGTACCGACTATAGCCCCTCTTAAATGGAACATGTAATCTTTATATCCCTTCATCCCATCCGTACAAGGAATAACAACAAACCTCGGAGTAATCCAGCAAAAAATAAGCCAATCAATTATAATTAAATCTACTAAATTGAAGATCATTAAAATGCCTAAAGTATGTAAATAAGCTTCAATATACAATAATTTTTCTTGTTGATGTAGTATATATGTAGAAACGAAAGGAGTACCGAAAAGAATTATATTGTATGCAATATTAAAGTAAATCGTTTGCTTTTTTTCATGAATTGATTTCGGAAGAACTACCTTTTGAATATCTTTCGGATAATCATTTAATGATAGACGAGGATTATAATATACAGACCCCAATATCATTACGGAAAGTACAATAGACATAATGACACCAACGTACATCATTTGCTCAAATTGACTCATAAGCCTCATTCACCCTTTTCTGTAATTCCTATGTAAGTCATTCACTTAATTACACATTGTATGTACGGACACAACTAAAAATTAAAAATTATCTTTTTTGCCAAATCAAATCCCTTGTAATATAAATACAGTTTTTATACAGTGAAAGCCTAATTAGTACAGATAGGATTGGTGGAACCTATGAAAATTGAACATATCGCAATTTGGGTAAATGATTTAGAATTAATGCGTGATTTTTATATAAAATACTTTAACGGTAAATCAAACTCTTTATATCATAATGAAGCGAAACAATTTGAATCTTATTTTATTACGTTCGAATCTGGAGCAAGGATCGAACTAATGCGTAAAAAAGGTATAGAAAACCAGCCTAACCTTCATATAACTGGCTATGCACATATGGCTTTTTCTGTCGGTAGTGAAGAACGTGTAAATACATTTACTACAACATTACAAGATGATGGTTACCCTTTATTAAGTGGACCTCGTTTCACTGGAGATGGATATTACGAAAGTGTGATAGGCGATCCGGAAGGTAATCAAATTGAAATTACGATTTAGCTTACTTTTTCTTTTCTGAAGAACAAATAAAAATTGGTTTGGAGGAATATTATGCAAAAGCTATATTTTACTAAATATGGAGCAACAGATTTCAATCAATATTTCCAACTCGTATCAAATGAAGAAGTGATGGCGCAAATTACCGAGCGTGCCATTCCGTTAGATGAGGCACAAAATGACTTTGAAAAATTGTTAAAGCGCAACGAAAAGCATCGGCTATTTGGCTCCTATAAAGTGTATGACTCTATTACAAATGAATATATCGGCCTTGGACACGTTACACTCAGTGAGGAAAATGAAAAAGAGGCTGAAATTGGTTATATGATTTTGCCAGGATACTGGGGAAAGAGATATGGTAGTGCGATTGCAAAGGAATTAATGCATATAGCGAAGCAAACAGAAGTAAACGTATTAAAAGCAATTATTGATCCGAATAATATCCCCTCTCGTAAAATATTATTAAACTTCGGTTTTACATCTGAAAAAGTTTGCGAGATTGATGGATTGCCTGGGGAGATTTTGAGTACATATATTTAACTATATAAAAAAGCAGTGCTACATTTGAACTAACCGTAGCATTGCTTTTATCTTTTATTATTATAAAAGTCCATTTTCACTTTAATACGAACTAAATCATTATTTCTTTATCTCGTCTACTACACTTTGAACTAAAGAGATAAGAGCTTCCTTTGTATCCTCATCTGTTACCTTTGCATCATTACTAAATTTAGTGCGCGCTGATGAGATTAATAGCGAACCATTTTGAACGACAATTGTATCTAGCATACCTAGCGTAAGTAATAATGATTCATGAGCTTTATCCCCTCCAGCAATCGACGGTGAAGCTGTTATAATAGCAACTGGCTTTTTATAAAGTTCCGCTGATGAAACAAGCCATTCTAATGCATTCTTCAAAACTCCTGGAATACTTTTTGCGTACTCTGGTGTACAAATAATAAGTGCATGTGCCTCACTTAATGTCTTTCGAAATTTTTCAACAACAATCGGTGCTCCAACTCGATCTACATCCGGATTAAAATGAGGTAGTTCCCCTATCCCATTATAAATAGTGTAATCTATACCTTCTGGAATAAATGCTGCTAAAGTTTTTAATACGTTTGTGTTGGATGACCCTTCCCTAATACTTCCTGAAATCGCTATGACCCTTTTGTATTTACACATATGATCCCCCTAAGAACATCATACTGATACAGCCATAGAAAAATCAAAAATATTGAATCATTTAACAAATGTACATCCGTTAAATTTGTTTACATAATAATATTATGAGTATAAAAAACGAATCAGTTATTACTTTCACCGTTTTTCATTTAGTCTCTACATACCACGCACTATTCCACCACCGAAAGTAAAACTTTCTCAAGCTCTTTTTTAGACAACATACTATCGTTTATATACACTTGGTATGCATTTCTTCCTTCTTTTGCAGGTACTACTATTTTTTTATTTTAACATGCTGGATATGCATTAGAACCCAAATAACGTTCTTTTATAATTTGACGATGATGAAGCTCATGACCAGCGATAATGTTTGCTAATGCAAGAACCGTGACTTCAGAATTGTTCGCGATTCCCCTTTGTAACCAGGCTTCTTTATCTAAACTTTTAAGCAAATGCACAGTAGATTGGCGAACAACTATTAAATTCTCAAGAAGATCTTGCATAGATTGCTTATCAAAAGCTGCTCTAAGAACATACATATCATCGTTATATCCAGGAAGTTCTGCTGTCTCGCCTCTTGCTATGGAAAGCAATCGATATGCCATAATACGTTCAGTATCCACAATATGACCGATTACTTCTTTTATACTCCATTTATTAGGAGCATATCGAAAATGTCCCTCACTATCAGAAATATCTTTCAATAAAAGATTTGTTTCCTTCATTTGTTGCTCTAGAATACGTATGATATCTCCATTTGGTATTAAATTTATGTACGTTGAATAATACGGATTATATTCATTTGCGTCTGGTCTCTTTTGCATGCTTATCATCCTTTTTATCTTATCTTTATATACAACTTATCATAAAGTATTATCATATTAATCAGATAATTTAAATTCTAAAACAAAAGGTCCCCTTCCTATAGAATTACATTAACAAAGCGACTCATCCCCAAGCTTCCAACTAAACCATCTCCCATGCCCTTCCGTTTCCCCAACAGTTTCACGATATTCGTTTCCGTTAATATAATAATCAATATGAAGATCACGATCCCACATGTTGTTATATAGGTGGAATACATCACGTTTTGCACCAATTTCTTTCATTTGTTTTTCTAGCGTATGTTTTACATTTTCAGGTATTTGGTTTGCCACATGTGTATGGAAAATACAAATAACAGCATCTTCCCTTATTTGATTTACAATGGCCGGAAGAAGCGCTACACCGTCCCCTTCAATTAATTGCACTGATTTTTCTTTTACAAGCGTCGCTGCTTGGTCAAACATTTCAAGCCTTTCTTTATGTTCTGGCCAAATGAGTGCACGTAGCCATAAATAATTTTCCTCATTATGTAAATCATTCACATGTAAATCAAGCCCGATTCTTTCTACGACAGGCGGACTTTGTTTTAGAAAACGCGGCACATTCTCCCCTCTTATTTCAGAAGTTACATGCACATTTGAATTTACATTTCCGTACATTTCATCCGTTCCGTACGAATAACGGTATTGGTCCCAGAACAATTGTAATCCAGAGCTTGTCCCAATTTCAATTAATGCTACTGGTTTATTCACTTTGTTAAATATGTAACAGAAACTTGGGTATAAGTATGCACACCTCCTTACTTCATTTGTTTGAACGAGTTTTGTTTGTAACAAAGTAATGATTTCTTCTCGGTATTCTTTACAGAAACCTTTAAAATAATCAAAAGCTTTATCTAAATTTGTTTCGGCATTTTCAACTAAACTACTATAATACGTTTTTAAATGATGTTCTTTCCCTGCAAGCAATAAATAATGTACTGCACCTAATAGTAAGTTTGTGACTGGTTGACCTACCTGAGCATAGGACGATAGTGTAAGTACTTCCTCATCTTCAGCAATTTTCATTGATAAATATTCATATAAATCACTTGACCCTTTACATTCCTTTATTGAAAAGTTTCGAAATAAGTTTGAAATTTGCTCTTTTGTACGCATTAAAGTCCCTCCTTTTTTTTCAGAATAATCTTACCATTACCGAGAGAAAAACCCCATAAAAAGGTACTCGATTTAGTCACTTAAGGATACGTAAGCTTTTTCGAGATAATTTCAAACTGTAATTTTTTTCTATTCATTAACTGAAAAGTGCTTGTTAAATAAGAATTTTGGCAAATAAAACGTTAAATAGTTTAAAATTATCAGATAACACTAGATATTTTAGTCTATTAATTATTATAATAGAGTATGAGATGGTTATATAATTGAGACAAAAAAGGTATACACCTAGGTGGGGCCTAGGCGGTGTTTCTCTTTTACGGCTTAGACATAGAAAACACCTACTCTTTTTTGCCAATATAGGGGATGGAGAGATTATCATGAGCAACATGCAGCAAAAAACAGACGTTATCTTAATTGGTGCAGGAATTATGAGTGCAACGTTAGGCTCATTACTAAAAGAATTAGCACCTGAATGGGAAATTAAAGTTTTTGAAAAACTCGCAAGTGCCGGGGAAGAAAGCTCTAACGAATGGAATAATGCAGGTACAGGGCATTCTGCGCTATGCGAACTGAACTATACTTCCGAAAAATCTGACGGATCTATAGATATTAGTAAGGCTGTAAAAGTGAATGAGCAATTCCAGCTTTCAAGACAATTTTGGGCATATCTTGTAAAAAGCAAATTAATTCGTAATCCACAAGATTTTATTATGCCACTTCCTCATATGAGTTTAGTAGAAGGGGAAAAAAATGTAGAGTTTCTAAAAAATCGTTTTGAAGCGCTTTCAAAAAATCCACTGTTTCAAGGAATGGAGTTTTCTGATGCTCCTGAAACATTAAAAAAATGGCTTCCTCTCATTATGGAAGGTCGTACATCTAATGAACCGATGGCTGCAACGAAGATTGACTCTGGAACAGATGTTAACTTCGGTGCATTAACACGTATGTTGTTTGATTACTTACAAACGAAAAATGTCGAGCTAAACTACAAACATAGTGTCGAAAATATTAAACGCACGAAAAATGGTTTGTGGGAAGTAAAAGTACACGATATGAATAGTGGTAAAATTGAGCATCATACTGCAAAATTTGTCTTTATCGGTGGCGGTGGCGGTAGCCTACCTCTACTACAAAAGACAGGTATTCCTGAATCAAAACATATCGGTGGATTCCCAGTAAGTGGACTATTTATGGTATGTAAAAATCAAAAAGTCATTGAGCAACATCATGCAAAAGTATACGGTAAAGCTAAAGTTGGTGCTCCGCCAATGTCTGTACCTCATCTGGATACGAGATATATAGATAATAAAAAAGCTTTATTGTTCGGACCGTTCGCAGGGTTCTCACCTAAATTCTTAAAAACTGGTTCAAATCTTGACTTAATCGGTTCTGTAAAACCGAATAACGTCTTAACGATGTTAGCTGCTGGTGTAAAAGAAATGGGACTAACAAAATACTTAATTCAACAAGTTATGTTATCACATGAAAAACGTATGGAAGAATTACGCGAATTCATTCCGAACGCAAAAAGTGAAGATTGGGATATTGTAGTTGCTGGGCAACGTGTACAAGTAATTAAAGATACTGATGCTGGCGGTAA
>Ga0207655_1000978_pt1 | contig 29312 bp, 28 predicted proteins | sample KBSM44metaG_FD_184398 | JGI IMG/M metagenome (GOLD analysis project Ga0207655, IMG submission 184398) | Miscanthus rhizosphere microbial communities from Kellogg Biological Station, Michigan, USA - KBS M4-4 metaG (SPAdes) (version 2) | ecosystem: Host-associated > Plants > Roots > Rhizosphere >... | reverse complement strand
GCTCAAAGGCATCTCGCTGACCGCCCGCGACGGCGATGTGATCTCGATCCTCGGTTCCTCCGGTTCCGGCAAGTCCACGTTCCTGCGTTGCATCAACCTGTTGGAAAACCCGCACCAGGGCCAGATTCTGGTGGCCGGTGAGGAACTCAAGCTCAAGCCCGCCAAGAATGGCGAACTGGTTGCCGCTGATGGTAAACAGATCAACCGTCTGCGTTCCGAGATTGGTTTTGTATTTCAAAACTTTAATCTGTGGCCGCACATGAGCGTGCTCGACAACATCATCGAAGCCCCGCGCCGCGTGCTCGGCCAGAGCAAGGCCGAGGCGATCGAAGTCGCCGAAGCGCTGCTGGCCAAGGTCGGCATCGCCGACAAGCGCCACGCCTATCCGTCGCAACTGTCCGGTGGTCAGCAACAACGCGCGGCGATTGCCCGCACGCTGGCGATGCAGCCGAAGGTGATTCTGTTCGACGAGCCCACCTCCGCGCTTGACCCGGAAATGGTTCAGGAAGTACTTAGTGTCATCCGCGCACTGGCCGAAGAAGGCCGCACCATGTTGTTGGTGACCCACGAAATGGGCTTTGCCCGTCAGGTCTCCAGCGAAGTGGTGTTCCTCCACCAGGGGCTGGTGGAAGAGCAAGGATCGCCTCAGCAGGTGTTCGAAAACCCGCTTTCGGCGCGCTGCAAACAATTCATGTCCAGCAACCGCTAACGGAGCAACATGCATGCAGAATTTTAAAAAGGTCTTCCTGGCCGCCGCCGTCACCCTCGCGTTCAGCGCCGGTGCCATGGCCGAGACTCTGAAGATGGGCATCGAAGCGGCTTACCCGCCGTTCAACAACAAAGACGCCAGCGGCAACGTGGTCGGCTTCGACAAAGACATCGGCGACGCCCTGTGCGCCAAGATGAAAGTCGAGTGCAGCGTGGTTACCTCCGACTGGGACGGCATCATTCCTGCGCTGAACGCCAAGAAGTTCGACTTCCTGGTCTCCTCGCTGTCGATCACCGAAGAGCGCAAGGGCGCGGTAGATTTCACCGACCCGTACTACTCGAACAAGCTGCAGTTCATCGCGCCGAAAGATAAAGAGTTCAAAACTGACAAGGATTCGCTCAAAGGCAAGATCATCGGCACCCAGCGCGCAACGCTCGCCGGTACCTGGCTGGAGGACACCTACGGTAGCGATATCGAAGTCAAACTCTACGACACCCAGGAAAACGCCTACCTGGACCTGACCTCCGGTCGTGTCGACGCCATCCTGGCCGACAAGTACGCCAACTACGACTGGCTGAAAAGCGACGCCGGCAAGAACTATGAGTTCAAGGGCGATGCTGTCGTGGAAAGCGACAAGATCGGCATCGCGGTGCGTAAAGGTGATCCGCTGCGTGAGAAGCTGAACGCCGCACTGAAGGAAATTGTCGCTGACGGTACCTACAAGAAGATCAACGACAAGTACTTCCCGTTCAGCATCTATTGATCTGACCTGCGGGACCGGCACCGTGATCCGACGGCGCCGGCTCCCGGCCTTGCCTGCCGCGATTTGAAAAGAAATCCATGATTATCGACCTCTACGGATTCGGCCCGGCCCTCGCCGCCGGTGCGCTGATGACCGTCAAACTGGCGCTGACGGCCCTGTGCCTGGGACTGGTGCTCGGTCTGCTCGGCGCCTTGGCCAAGACTTCCCCGTACAAGCCGCTGCAATGGCTTGGCGGCACTTATTCGACGCTGGTGCGTGGCGTCCCGGAATTGCTCTGGGTGCTGTTGATCTACTTCGGTACGGTCAACCTGATGCGCAGCCTCGGTGAGTTTTTCGGCAATCCCGATCTGCAACTCAGCGCCTTCGCCGCCGGCGTGATTGCGCTGGGCCTGTGCTTCGGCGCCTACGCCACGGAAGTGTTCCGCGGCGCGATCCTTGCCATTCCCAAAGGCCATCGCGAAGCGGGCGTGGCGCTGGGACTGTCGAAATGGCGGATCTTCACCAAGCTGATCATGCCGCAGATGTGGCGCATCGCCCTGCCCGGCCTGGGCAACCTGTTCATGATCCTGATGAAAGACACCGCGCTGGTCTCGGTGATCGGTCTGGAAGAAATCATGCGTCACGCACAAATCGGCGTGACCGTATCGAAACAACCGTTCACCTTCTATCTGGTGGCGGCGGTCATGTACCTCGGCCTGACGGTGCTGGCGATGACCGGCATGCACTTCCTGGAAAAACGCGCCGCTCGCGGCTTTGCGAGGAGCGCTTCATGAACTGGGAAGTGATCATCAAATGGCTGCCAAAACTGGCGCAGGGCGCGACCCTGACCCTGGAGCTGGTGGCGATTGCCGTGATTGCCGGCCTGTTGCTGGCCATTCCGCTGGGCATCGCCCGCTCCTCGAAGCTGTGGTACGTGCGCGCTTTGCCCTACGCCTACATCTTCTTTTTCCGTGGCACGCCGCTGCTGGTGCAACTGTTCCTCGTCTATTACGGCCTGGCGCAGTTCGATGCAGTGCGTAACAGCGCGCTGTGGCCTTACCTGCGCGATCCGTTCTGGTGTACTACCGCAACCATGACCCTGCACACGGCGGCGTACATCGCCGAGATTCTGCGCGGCGCGATCCAGGCGATTCCGCCCGGCGAAATCGAGGCGGCGCGGGCATTGGGCATGTCCAAACCCAAGGCAATGTTCTACATCATGCTGCCGCGAGCGGCGCGCATCGGCCTGCCGGCCTACAGCAATGAAGTGATCCTGATGCTCAAGGCCAGCGCGCTGGCGAGTACCGTGACCCTGCTGGAACTGACCGGCATGGCCCGCACGATCATTGCCCGCACCTACCTGCCGGTGGAAATCTTCTTCGCCGCCGGCGTGTTCTATCTGCTGATGTCCTACGTGCTGGTGCGCGGCTTCAAGCTGCTGGAGCGCTGGTTGCGGGTCGATGCCTGCCAAGGGCGTTGATACTTCCCACGTGCTGACGGGCGAGGACCTACTCGCCCGCTTCACTGCGCTGGATGCTTTTCTGATTGAGCATCAGGCGCTGTGGAAACCTCGTCCGTTCACCTATCTTTCGCTTCCATGGGAAACCGCCTACCCCGAATTGGCTTCGTGGCTACGCGGACGATCGCTGGAAGATGCAGAGCGTGCACATAATCATCCCGCCGATCTCGCCGATGCCCCGGAGCCGTTCGCTTCATTGGCGGCGTTGTCGGCTGAGCTGAGCGCCGTCGGAGAGTTGCCGGAACATGCGCTGGAAACCCCAGGCCATCGATTGAATGTCGATGTGCCGGGGCGCAAGTGGCAGCAGATCGAGGCGTTCGCCAGTCGCTTGTCTTTTGCCTCGCAGCCGACGCACTGGCTGGACTGGTGTTCCGGCAAGGGACATCTGGGCCGACGCCTGTTGGGTACGGGGCAACAACTGACTTGTATCGAATACGATCCGGCGTTGGTCGCCAGTGGTCAGGCATTAAGTCAGCGCCGTCATTTGCACGCCCTGCATGTCGAGCAGGATGTACTGGCGGCAGACGCAGCGAGCGTTATAAATGCTCAGCACACCCCGGTCGCCCTGCACGCCTGCGGCGATCTGCATGTGCGCTTGATGCAACTGGCGAGCGCGGCCGGATGTCAGCAGATGGCCATTGCCCCGTGCTGTTACAACCGGATCGATCGCAGCGAGTATCAGGCATTGTCCTCAGCGGGCTTGCGATCCGCCCTACAGCTCTCGCTCGAAGATCTGGCACTGCCAATGAGCGAAACCGTCACCGCCGGTGCAAGAGTCCGACGTCAGCGCGACACCTCCATGGCCCGACGCCTGGCTTTCGATTTGCTGCAACGGCAAGTGCACTGCGTCGATAAATACCTGCCCACCCCGTCCCTGCCCAGCGCCTGGCTGGACAAATCCTTCGCCGATTACTGCCGCGACCTGGCAGCGTTGAAAGAGTTATCCACAATCGGCGCGCCAGATTGGCAGGCACTGGAAGCCGCCGGTTGGCAGCGGTTGGCCGAAGTTCGCAACCTGGAATTACTGCGCGGACTGTTCCGACGACCGCTGGAGCTTTGGCTGAATCTTGATCGAGCCATTTTCCTCGCCGAACAGGGATACGTCGTACGCCTCGGCACCTTCTGCGACGCACCGCTGACTCCGCGTAATTTCCTACTGTTGGCCGAGCGCGCTTGAAATCTTTACAGCCTGTGGATAACTCTGTTGATGGTTTTCCCGTGGATCCAATATTCACGGCTGTTAGACCGCTTAAACAGCATTGGTCATTTTTTGTTCATATTGATAAAAAACCCGTAAAACAGGGATTTGCGCACAAAATGAGAACGTGTCCACAAAATCCCCTGCAATGCAGCCGTAGCGCCCATCCGTTGTGCATAAGCTTCCAATCAAAACGACATAAACGGGTGAAATGGGTGCTTGAACGGTGCAGAAATCCTGCCCTCACGCTCATTCTGGTTTGATCGCGTAGCACCTCGGTTTTGCGGCTAAAAACTCGGCGACACCGCTCACGCCAAGCCTGATCCAGCGCCTGCGTAAAAATAGTCTGAATTCAGGGGTTTACAGAACCAACCCAATCGCTATAATCGTCGCCCACACGCCGGTATAGCTCAGTTGGTAGAGCAACTGACTTGTAATCAGTAGGTCCCGGGTTCGACTCCTGGTGCCGGCACCATATAGAACAAGGCTCGCAGCGATGCGGGCCTTTTTCGTTTCTGATCCGGGGTTACACCGGGGTTACGTTTTCGATAAATCGTCAGCTATTTCGATCAGGTATTTTTCTGTCGAAATCCCCAAGTTAAGCTTTGATGTGCTTACTGGGCGCGGATCTGCGATTCAAGGCCGCTAAAGAGTTCAACATCGTATTTCCTCAGCGGAGAGGAGGTGCCGGTTTAAGGATTGGTTGAACGCGCGAATCGCTTATGCAATTTTTCCGCGCGCGTTCTGCTTAAGAAACTCCGAGTGCCGGGTTCCGTTCGATGAGTACTCAGTGGAATTTGTCGCCAGCGTATGGATCAGCGCTGTATGAGCTTCGACTACATCTTCTCAACCACAGCCGACGATTCCTCACAACGATATCGGCAGATCGTTAAGCGCGAAAAGTCGGTTCAGGCACGAGAGTGAGCAGGCGGGAGATTCGCAAAAGCCCGGAGCTGTGCCGGGCTTAGGGGGAAATGGCTAGCTGACGACGAAAAAGTTGGCCATCGATGATGGATTGATTGGCGCAATGTTGTATTTTTCGGGCTGAACGGCTCCCGTTTTGACTAGACGATCAAAACGATCGTTAATCTGGTCTAGACGTTGCGCCCGCTCACCTGCGCGACTGGCCGCTTCCTTCGCAAGCGTCTCTGCAGTTCTTTTGTCGAGCGTCATCATCGTTTCCCTCGCAGGTTGGTCATGTGTAGTGAAGCATGAAAGCGGATTGCTGTCTTTCAGCGTGTTCCGTGAGCAGCTCCGAATAAACGCGGAGATTCTGCCTGAGCTCAACATCTTGCGTATAGTCTTCGATTCTTAACTTCAGACCGCTGGTAAGGGTGTTGATTCCGATCATCCGCCCATGTGAATGCCAGCGATTATTGTCGCTTAGATCCTTGGCTATCTGCTCTGCGCGGGCCTCCTTCTCTTCTGCGGTGACCGGCTGACCAGCTGTAGTCGTTAAATGATGCGTCCAATCCTTGAATTTATATTTAACCAGCCACTGCTTTAGCAGGCTAACCGACAGATCCCGTGCCTGCTCGTATCTGCGAAGCGTCGCTAAATCTAGGCGCTGAAGCATCATAAATTCGGCGTCGGTCATCCTCCCTTGTGCAGATTTATCGATCAACTCGTTAACCTTGTCGATGTAGCCCAATGCAGGCACAAGCTGGCCGTCTGATAGGGGAACCTGTGGATCAATCGGCCCAAGAGATGATGCGTAATCCATAAATATCTTGTCCCCCGACATGCAAAAAATAGTGCCCGCAGACATGGCAGCAGTAGGGACTACGAAAAAAACCTCCGCAAAATGATGCCGAGTGACCTCAACCATTTTTTCGACGGCTTCTACAACTCCGCCAGGCGTGGAGAGGATGATGCAGATCCTCCCTTCGGCATGGGTCGGCTGTACCTGCCTCACTACCTCCTCGACTGCGGCCACATACGCATTAAGCACCGCCGGATGAATTGGCCCCGAGTAGGCAAGGACAGGGCAATTAAAATGCCCGGAGATCAACGTACGATAATGGGTGAGCGCGGCGAATACATGATTATCAAGACTTGGCACAATCCTCTCCCTGGTTCTGTATAAGCGCGTTCGCGTACACGTTTTGTTTAGGCTAGATTTTCGTTAATGTCAATTCGCCACTGAAGGTGTGGCTTAATAGGCTGACCGGCGCGCGCCTTACTGCCATTTCCAGCTTTCGCCGTCGAGATATGAGTGTTACACGCACATCTCTTAAAATTATCTGGCGAGTATGTGGCTATGCTCAGTGCTCTGACACCATAGCCGTGACACAAGGAAGAATGTGATGCCTATAAAAAGTGATATGAGCGGACTGAAGACCTTGGCCGATAACGCGCGAAAGCTTGGAGAGACAAAACAGATATTGCTCTTGGATCTGCTTAATCCTGAGTTCATTTCCAAACATACCGAAAGCCCGGACTTTCTTTCGTTTTGCGAATCCGCTGGCTACAAGGTGGAGACGTCCGAAGATCTTCAGGCAATTCCAGATGAGCCTTGGGATGCGTACATAGCAGCGAATTCGGACTTCGATAATTGGCGGGAAATGCAGGAGAAAGCTCTCGCAGCATGGAGCGCGGCAAAACTGATGAGCGGGCTAAAAGGCTAAAGGTAGAACGTGGCGGCTGTCGTAGATCGCGGCCGCTACATCACTGATCGCCATCAACCACCAGCTTCGCGATAAAAGGCCTTGGGGCTCGTGTTCCCGCCACTCAACGCGCCTGTATGATCCAGAGAGGCCGCACCGAGTCTTTCAACTGGAAACGGAATCAAGGAATGTATCAAGCGCAATATTGGGTGGAGCTGCAAAATCTTAGAGCACATGTCTACTATCTCGAGCTCTACCAAATCAGATCTGAAAACATTGAGCGGGGAATCGGCATCGTATTGGCCGTAGCGTCCGCCGGCAGTATCGGTGGCTGGGCTATTTGGAAAGAATACGCTTTTGTCTGGGGCCTTTTAATCATGCTCAGCCAGGTCGTTTCGGTCGTATACAAGTTCCTTCCATTCAAGGCCCGTATCAAGCCTCTCAGTGTCGCAGGGCTAGAGCTATCTGTGCTCGCCGACGATGCAGAAAAAGGCTGGTTCGATGTCGCGCAAGGGGAACTGACCGAGCGAGAAATCAACGAAAAACGTTTCGCGATACGAAAAAAGAAAGCGGCGGTGATGAAAGCTGCCTTTTCTGGAATGGCCGTACCTGAAAACGTGGGGCTCATGACCAAAGCCGAGTTGCAGATGAGACGATATTTCCAAAGTCACTACCCGGAGTTGAACCAATGACTGACAACAAGTCGCAGCCACCACGCCATAACCCATCTAGGCCAGTACACACCAATGACCGGGGACTGCCACCCGTACAAAACACACTCCCTATGCCGAAGGTACAGCCTCCAAAAAAAGAAAAGTGATCAGGTGAGCTGTCAGCATCGAAACATCTGATCAGCTCAGTTGCTAGAGCTTTCGGTGGGTAAATTTCGAGGTTCGTGATCGAAGAGTTTTGGCTAGAAGCAGACATTCGTCTCCTTGATAACAGGGATGTCGGCAATTTTCTCGAAAAAGGAAGCCTATCTAATGGCAAAGCTGCCAAAGCAAGCGCACAGCTTTGATGAAGGCCTTCGGGCGATTCAGGCAGTTATTCGGCGTTTTGATGCTTCGAGCATATTGCGCGCCGCATTGGACTATCTGTACGCCCCCGCCAAAGATCATTTTGAACAAGCCTCCAAGCAGCCATGGCTGATCATGCTACTCATTAAGTGGACTTTTCTCGACCCGTTGGCAAATAACCAGTTGGGGCGCCCGGAAATTACTCAAAAACAGATGCTCGACTTACTTCAGAGCGTTCTTGACCTGACAGATACCGGTTCCATGCCCAATGAGTATGATGACGTGCGACTTTTTATGCGTGCGTTAGCCTATCAGCAGTTTTTCCACCAGACAGAGCGCGGATTATTTGATATCGCCCGCCAAGAGTTGATATTCGCTAAAGTCCCAGAAAATCATTATTTCAAAACTCGATTCCTGCAAGGAACCGGAGTTTCTATAAATAATTTTCTTCGTCTAGCGTTCGCTTTAATCGCTACTACGAAAAAGCATGGACAGGTGATCCAGAGATCTACTCTCTTCGAACTTTGCCCCCCCTTCACACCAATGGCTGTGGAAGCGTTCCTACGCTCAATCTCAGTTGATATTGATGGCTTGCATGGTAGTTTGAAGTCTATGGATAAGGAGGGACGTCACCCGAATGAATATTTGCAGCAGACTCCCTTTCTGAAATTCCCGCTGGTTAAGGTCGGCTCTGAATATTGGTGTGTCTCGCCCCATGTACTTCAGCGATCGCTGGGGCACTTCATCTACGATTTCCTTAAGCGGGCTGATGTGGATAGTTTCAATAGTCCTTTCGGCAAATCGTTTGAAAGATACGTTGGTGACTGGATCAATAAATCAGGACTACCGTCAGCGAATGAGAGCGAATTAAACCGAGTCCTTCCTGGGCAAGGCAAAGTCGTTGACTTTTTGGTGGCTGATGGTGATTCAAATATATTGATTGACGCTAAAGGCGTCGAAATGGCGCAGGGTGGAATGGTAGCACTTCAACGAGGAGACGTGCGCAGAGCAACCCAAACATCTCTGATTAAAGCTTTTGAACAAGGCCAAGAAGTCGCCGCTAGAATCGCAAAGTTGGAAGATGACCACCCCGTTATTCGTCCGCGTGAGTCCACATATTTATTGGCCGTTACTTACAAAGAACTCTACATTGGAAATGGGATCACATTGTCCGCAGTAGTTGGAGAAGCCACCTTAGAAAAAATTCGGGCAAAGTATAGCGAGCAGTATTTGATCCCTGTCGAAAACATCTACTTCCTCACAATTCATGAATTTGAAGACCTCATGAGTTTAGTAGCGAAGGGTAAAATTGGCTTAGTCGAGGCCTTGGAGAAAGCTAAAAAATCGGATTCTACGCCGATGACACAAAAATTTAACTTCGAACTTCATATCGACGAATGGTCAAAGCAAATCGGCAGAGAGCAGCCGTTGAGAGATGTGCTCAAGACAATCGTGGATGAAATGCGTGCTGCTCTCCCTAGCTAACTTGCGGGAATTGTTTATGCGGGCAGCCAATCGCAGACAGTCATGATCTGAAACTGTTGCCGCTGACCGAAAACTGACCCAGTAAAGGCTGTTCTGCCGACTGAAAACTGACCCAGGTGTTCAACTGCTTCTGCTCACTTTTCGAGCAGGAGAACACAGGGTGATCAGCATGGAAATGTTGGGAAAAATCCGGCGGATGTACTTCCGCGACAAGCTCTCGCTACATCAGATAGCCAAGCGTACCGGGCTGTCGAGAAACACCATTCGAAAATGGGTCAGAGCACCCGAAGCCACTCAGCCGGCGTACCAACGGTGCGCAACCTTCAACAAACTCAGTCCATTTCACGAGACGCTGGAGCAGGCGCTCAAGGCCGATTCGTTTCGGGCAAAGCACAACCGCAGAAGTGCCAAAGCACTCTTCGAACAGATCAAGGCCGAGGGGTACGACGGCGGCTACAGCCAGCTCACCGCCTTCATACGCTCGTGGCGCGGCCAGCAAGGCAAGTCTTTACGCGCTTTTGTACCACTGACCTTTGCACTCGGCGAGGCCTTTCAATTCGACTGGAGCGAAGAAGGTCTGCTGATCGGCGGCCTGTTCCGACGCATCCAGGTCTCCCATATGAAGCTGTGCGCCAGTCGCGCATTTTGGTTGGTTGCGTATCCCAGCCAAGGCCACGAGATGTTGTTCGATGCCCATACCCGCTCGTTTGGCGCGTTAGGTGGGGTGCCGCGTCGTGGCATCTACGACAACATGAAAACGGCTGTCGACAAGGTCAACAAGGGTAAAGGCCGCACGGTCAATGCCCGGTTTGCCGTCATGTGTGCGCACTACCTATTCGATCCGGACTTCTGCAACGTGGCCTCCGGCTGGGAAAAAGGCATCGTTGAAAAGAACGTCCAAGACAGCCGACGGCGCATCTGGCTCAATGCTCAAAACTGCATGTTCCACACCTTCGAAGAATTGAATGCCTGGCTCGGCCAACGCTGCCGTGCGCTCTGGGACGAACTGGTGCACCCGCAGTACAACGGGCTGACAGTGGCGGACGTCCTGGAGCTGGAACGAGCCGAATTGATGCCGATGCCGACTGCCTTTGATGGCTACGTCGAGCCACCGTACGGGTCTCCAGCACCTGCCTGATCAGCGTGGCGCGAAATCGCTACTCGGTGCCGTGTGAGCGGGTCGGTCAGTGGGTCAGCAGCCGTTTGTATCCCACGCGGGTGGTGGTCATCGCCGATGAAACGATGATTGCCAGTCACGAGCGCCTGTTTGATCGAGATCAGGTCAGTTTTGACTGGCAGCACTACATCCCGCTCATCGAACGCAAGCCCGGTGCGCTGCGCAATGGCGCTCCGTTTGCCGATCTGCCGAAGCCGTTGCAACTGCTAAAACGCGGTCTGAGGCGGCACACCAATGGTGATCGAGTCATGACGCAGGTACTGGCGGCTGTTCCCATCGCCGGGCTCGACGCCGTATTGGTGGCGGTGGAGTTGGTACTGGAATCAGGCAGCTTGAGTGCCGACCACATCCTGAATGTCCTGGCTCGACTGACATCGACAGCAGTCCCTCCGTCCGCCGAAACCAGCCTGCAACTCAAGATAGCGCCTGTCGCCAATACGGCACGCTACGACCGGCTCCGTACCACCGATGAGGAGACTCGCAATGCGTGATCTTAAGGCGGAACTCAAAGAACTGCGTCTGCATGGCATGGCCAGCGCCTGGGAAGAACTGGCCTCGCAAGGCGAAGCCTCAACGACCTCGTCGAAATGGCTGCTTGAGCATCTTCTCCAACAAGAACATGCGGATCGAGCGGTGCGCTCAGTGAACCACCAAATGAACATGGCCAAACTCCCCATGCATCGTGATTTGGCCGGTTTCGACTTCAGCGCTTCCAGCGCAGACGCCCGCCTGGTCAGGGATTTGTCCAGCCTGGAATTCACCGATACCGCGCAGAATGTCGTGTTCATCGGCGGGCCTGGTACAGGCAAAACACACCTCGCCACCGCCTTAGCCGTGTCCGGGATCACGACGCATCACAAACGCGTGCGCTTCTACTCCACGGTGGATCTGGTCAATCTGCTGGAGCGCGAAAAGTACGACGGCAAGACGGGCCGCATAGCTCAAGGGCTGCTACGGACAGACTTGGTGATACTCGATGAACTGGGGTATTTGCCCTTCAGCCAGAGCGGTGGTGCACTGTTATTTCACCTGCTGTCCAAACTGTACGAGCACACCAGCGTCGTCATCACCACCAACCTCAGCTTCTCAGAATGGTCGAGTGTGTTTGGCGACGCCAAGATGACCACTGCGTTGCTGGATCGGCTGACACACCACTGCCACATCGTCGAAACGGGCAACGAGTCCTACCGCCTGCAACACAGCACTCTGGCCGCGCAGACAAAGATCAAATCGCGTGAACGAAAGCGCAAGGACGAAGATGGTATCGAGGACGATGAGCTGTTCTGATCAGCACCGAAAATACCCTGCCGCATGCCCACATGCGGTGGGGCTTAGTGCCTCTTCCACTGGGACACGACTGCTAAGCTTATCCACAATTGCTGATGCAAAAATCAGCAATCCGCCCTGGGTCAATTTTCAATCGGCAGGGTGGATCAGTTTTCAATCAGCGCCGACACTGACCGGTTCTTACGCCACACGCAATCGTCACCTACGCCAATCAAAGGCCATCCAAGTAGCGATTTCTAAACGCTGGCACCGAGATAACCCATGGACCTGGCAGCAAAAGCATCTCGACTGGTTTTTAAATCACCATATGAATCATCGCTCCAAGTCAACGCGCTATTACTATCTGCTGACAGTGAATCTTCTCATTCGTCGCTTAGGAAAATCCTGGAAATTCAAAGTACTAGGTGAAAATTCGTATCCATCGCGAACCTCAGGTGAGGTGCACTTGACCACCACAGATCGATTTAGATTGACCTGATTGAGGTCATTGGGCCAGCATTGACATAGGGTAAAAAACACTTAATGGAGATGTAGCTTTGTCAATTTTCGATAGCGTAATCCAAGAGCACGATAAGAAAAAAGCAGAGATGGAAGCGCGCATTGCAGATGCGCAGGCGCTCAAGCAAGCAGCACAAAATGATTTCGTAGAAAAGTTCAACGCAACGGTATCGAGTGTTGTAGAACCGATCTTCGCGGAGTTTGTCGCAGATGCAAAAAAATATGGCTTCCCGGCTGAGGTAGAGGAAATTCGCAGTAGAGAGGAAACTATTTATGTTTCCTTACGTTTGATCCCAGAGAAAGGGGCGGTTTTTGGAACAAATAGAAGTGCCCAGGTAGTGTTCTCAATCAACGGAATGATCACCTCTCAGAAAGTAGAATATGTAAGCTATTACGATCAGCGTCCCGGGAAACACGGGACCGACCGTACTGATTTTGGACTACCCTCCCTAAATAAGGACGTTATCGAGCGTGAACTTGCCAAATTTTTGAAGATGGCAATACACGCGAGAAGCGTACCAGAGCAGTACTGACACCACTCGGCACCGCAATCACCGATACACGGAATGTCCTTGCAGAACACGTGTTTCGTTATTTTGACTACCTTCTTTAGCTTTATCGGCCCACGATTGCAGCAAAAAAGTGATGGGCGTTAGCGTTGACTTGTCAACGCTAACATTCGAACCCCGCGGGGGCCAACGGCCAGGCCATAGCTAACTCCACGGATCATTCAGCCGGCACACTTTCCGCGCCAGAAACGACTCGTAATTCGAGGACAGACCACGATTCCTAGCTTAAATGAATATGCAGACGCCAAATTAATCGTGGTCTGTCCCCGTTTTTTTTCTCCGATCTCTGGATGTTTTTTCGGACGACAGAAATCAAGCTGATTTACTTATTCCCAAGATGCCCTGAGGAATAAATAAATCCAACGTTCAATAAGGGCAGACAAAATTAGTACACATTAACCCTAGGCGCTATTTTTATTCTATTTAAAATATCAATATCTTCTTCATACTCCTGCTGAGTCAGCAGCAATACCGAGAGTTTAATACCAAACAACGACTCAAACTTCTCTTTATTTATATCATTGCAGCCCCTCAAGCTAGTCCACGCACGGGTACCGGGGCCTTCATAACTGCAGATCATTAAATCACAGTCGCCATAAACTCCGTCGTGTCGAGCAACACTACCAAAGATAAAGGCCAACTTAATGGCCTTCACGTCTGACTGATATTTGTCTCGCAACCAAAGCCTATACACATCACTACGTTTAATAGGAGTCTCCGGCGTGTAGAATTGCAAAAAACTGCTTCATATTATCTAAAACTCTAATATTCCTCGTTCGACCGTACATTTTAGCCGCACCAGTAACCTTGCTGAAATGTGAAGGCACGATTAATGTAACCCCGAGGCCGGCAACTCGGTCAATGACATCATCCCCGATCAAATACTCTTGCCCGTCGGGAATATAAACAATCTCCTCGGCCGAACCACCACTTTCCAACCTATATTCGATTTTTAGACACCTTCCTCCCGGAAACGAGGTTGATATAATCCTATCGTGATTCTCAATCTGTGCCTTCAACCATTGAACACCCATTATGCACTGAGCTCCTTTTCCTTGTTCTTAAGTTTACTTATTACCAAACTGCGCACTTTAACTATGTTACCAAGTAATTCCTTCGGGTACGGAAACTTTCCATGCAGGCTGTTGGCCTGCTTTCTAAAAAGCATATAAGACTGAGCATGCTTTACATAATAAAAATAGTTATCAAGATCATCCGATGGATCAATTAGATAAGATTTTGTTTTTATAATTTCTACTATCGATTCATTATTAGGCAAAATGACTTCATTGACTATATCATCCCAAAGCTCAGCAGCCTCTCCCCCTTTATAAAAATCTTCGGGAAATGTTTTAGGCCCTAGCGACTGAAACATATCATAATTAGTACTAACCAACGCATTTAGCGGGTCATAGAATTCGGATAGCTGATTTTTAATATGTTTATACGAATCAACTGCAAGTTCTTTCTTTATGGCTGCCTTGGATGCTTCTCTGAGGTTATAAATTGACACGAAGTTAGTAACAATTAAGGCAATCAGAGGCACCCATATCAAAAAATCTACTGGACTCAAACTAGACCACCAAGAATCCGAATGGATATCCGTCTCCTTTTGATCAATATACCCCGTAGGATTTGGCCGTAGGATTGGGGTGATTTCTTCCAATCCATACGTAAAATCATCGTCCACAACCGTAGAACTAGGATCATGATAGCCGAAGATTGCTCGATCAAACTTCAGCGCAGGTTGTTGCAAACTTAAAACCTGCATATCACATGCTGCAGCACTGAAATTTAAAAGAAGTAGCCATCCCAACCAAATAAAACTAGAGATAATTCTCAGACGACCGAGAAAACACACAACTGTTTTCAACATCCTTTTAATCCATTAAAAATAAAGTATCAACTGATCACCAAAATCAATTTCTGCCATCAATCGTAAACTATAATCATATAAGCCTGCAACACTTGATAGACACAGTCAATTATCAACCCGAGAGTTTTAGACTTACAGTCTAACATGCCCAAATATCCAAAATAACTTTACTATTTCCCTACGTACCTGCATCGGCATTTTGCATCACAAGGGTATCAGTAGAGATAGAAATCACATTACAGAAAAAATAATCCCTATAAATCAATAGATTAATATCCAATTCGACTCCTGGTGCCGCACCATACAAAACAAAGCCCCTGCAGAAATGCAGGGGCTTTGTTGTTTCTGGTACGTCCACATTACGTCCACACTCCCTCAAGCCTGTGAAGCCCCAAATCGTCATTGATCTGGGTGTCTCGTTATCGAGGGATGTGCTTCTGCCGGTGCGGGGCGCGGCACCTCGGTTACACGTACAGCTTTACCGGCCTTCATCTGACGTACAGATTCCAGCAAATCCTTCCGGAATTGTTCCAATTCATTGAGCATTAATGAGTTTTCTCATTCGGTTGCTCAGGTCGGCTACGAGCAGGCTGTCGAATAAGATCGCGCTTCAAACCTGACTGATCTCAAACACATACGAAATCCTTCTCTGACTCGCACTCCACACATAACGCAAATGCTTACCCTGCTTCGGAATCGACACCGCTGGCGGGCGGAACGCAGCAACACATTCGTGACCCGGCAGACGAACACTGTTGTAGAGCAGTCCCCAGGATGCAGACTCGCGCAGTTGTCGAGCAAACGCCTGGGATGGGCCATAGGCGTCTGGATCGGGTTGATGCAAATCGGGAAAGTCATCACGAACATCATGCAGCGGCTTAACCACACGATTGACGTAAGTACGCATGGTCAACTCAAGATCCGCCTCGTTGGTGGCCGCGAGGAAACGTTCCTGGTGATAGCAGGTTTCGGCGATGGCCGCGGCCTGGCTGCTGGCGGCGTAGTAGACGCCGAAGGCGCCATCGGTGAAGCGGCTGCTTTTGCCGATGTGGGTAAACGCCGCCATCACCGGAGTTGAACCGGGGCCGGAGAGCCGGTCTTCGGGACGCACGCGGGCGAGGACGCCGGCCTGCTCGATCAGGCGATCGTTGGTCAGCGCTTCCAGCGCGTAGGCGATTTCCAGGTCTTCGGGGTCGAGCACGTCTTCGAACAACGCAATCGGCGGGAAGCTGCTGTTGACGATCCGGTAGGCCTTCGGCCATTGCGGCTCAGCCAGCGGCGGGGCCTTCAACCGCGCACCCCATCGAGGTAGCGGCGCACGTCGGCGATATCGACCACCCTCCCCGCCAGCATGTAATCCAGCGCGGTCCGGCCATTGAATGGCGCAGCCGTGTTGGGGCTGCTGACCCACGTATAAGCGCGCTCGCGGCTGTTGCTGAAGATGATGCTCAAGGCCTTGTGAATACCCATCAGATACGAGATTCGCTCCAGCGTGTCGTGTGGCAGGCGAATGTTCGGCGGCAGGTGTTTGTACTTGTAGAACGTGGTGTTGCCGACGCCGCCCAGCAAAGTGCGCTGCTGTTCGGCGTTGCAACCCCAGCGCTCCATGAGATTGAAGAAAAACTTCAGCGCGACGCGCCCGGCCTCGGGGACGTCGAGTTGTTCACGCGGGGTGAGGGCTGGGGATGAGGTAGGCATGGTCGTCCTTTTTAACTGTCGCGCAACTGAGCGTAGTACAAAAATGAATATTTCCTATGAAAATATTCATATACGAATAAACGCCTGAGAATCCCAAGTTGACACGTTAATGTCCCGTGGCAGAGGATCTGCCTCAAGAGCGCGAAACCGACTGCCATCAGGTGGCGATAGTCGGCGTTAGGAACCCCGTTGATGACCTGAAAATCAGCGCTCGGGTGAGACCTCTTCCCCCGTTCAAGGGAGCAAAAAGCCGACAACAATGTCGGTTTTTTTTGCCTGTTTTACTTGAGCATTTCGCTTGCCTGGTCGGAGTGCTGGCGAACTTTCCCTATGTGCATTCACATGCGGACGCTCTTCAGCGCCCCGTAAATGGCAGCTCCAGAGTCGCAACAACCCGGTGGCGAAGAAATTGGAAAGCCTCCCTGATGCTAAGGGCACTCGCGCTCATAGCTGAAAAATATCCGCATATGTCGCCGGGGAAATTACAGGAGCCATAAGCCTTTCTCCTCGAAAAACCCGCCCTGCGCACCAAAACCACGCACTTTTCTTGACCCCAATCACCCCCACGTCATCAAAAATCCCGATCCTGTGTCAGCTTCCAGCCATCGGCGGGGACATCAATTCGCTACTAAACCCGCGACAACTATGCTCAGGTGCTGGAATATAGCCGGCATATGACGCCGGATCGGCAGTCTCGTAAACAACAATACCCAGCCCACTTCAGAGGGCATTACCCATGGATAGCAGAACCTTACGCAACCTCATGCGCATCGTGCAGACCGGCTCGTTGTCGGCCGCAGCCGAGCATTCGTGCCTGACTGTGCAGGCCCTGGCCGCGCAGTTGAACAAGGTCGAAGAGCAGTTCGGTTTCCGCTTGTTTCGACGTTCCAACAAAGGGCTGACGCTGACGCCGCAAGGCACGGAGCTGACGCCCTACATGGACAAAGTGCTGATTGCCACGCGACAGATGGAAGAAAAGGTCGAGGCGCTCAAGGTGCCGGGCCAGCGCACATTGAAGGTTGCGTTGAACAACACGTTGTCGTCTGACTTCAACCGGCGAATGATCGGACGCCTGATCGAGGTGTTTCCCGATTACCAGATGGAATTCAGCTACGCCGAGTCGATGGAGAACCTCAGCAAGCTGAAGAATGAAGACTTTGATCTTGCGGTGCTGATCGGCCCGCAGCGGCCGGGTTTGCCGAGCATTGTTTTGCCGGATGTGCAGGTGCAGGTGGTCGGTGCGCATTGCGGGCAGGAAAACGATCCACTGACATTGCTGGGCAACAAGTTTCAGGTGCGTCCTGCGGAAGATTGTCCGTATTCCCACAGTTTCCTGCGTTTTCTCGACGCCGGACTGGGCAATCACGAGAACGGTCAACGCATGGTCTATTCCTGCAGCGAGACCCTGACCCTGTCGCTGATCACGCAGATGGACGCGGTGGGCATGGTTTCTCGTGAGGCCGCGCAAAAGAACGGCCTGACGATTTTCCCCGGATTCGAGGATTTCCTCGAAGTGCGTCTGGCGGTGAACAACCCGAACCTGTCGGGGCAGGCCCTGAATGACGTGGTCGATCTGCCGCTACATGAACGAGCCGAGCGCAATGTACGCAGCCGTCCCAACCGCCACACTGAGAAAGAGGTTTTTGCTGAAATACGCACATAACAACGTCGGAATGGCTGCATAAAATTCCGGGCGATCGAGCTGTAGGTGCTGATCCTTGATCAACAAGGGTGTCAGGCTGATCGCAGCGACGATCGCCACCGGCAGGTATTCCAGCGCCCGCGCAACGAACGGCGGCCAGTGCTCGGTGTTGACTTGCAGCGGCAGCGCGCGTGGCAGGAAGGTCACGGCCATCATCAGCGCGACCACCAGAATCAGGAACGTTTGGTCAGGCATACACCCACTCCGCAGCCCACAAACGTGGCGATGAAAACGTTGAACGGCGAAGTGCCGACCAGGCTCAGCGCGCCCATGCAGACGACGGCAGCCGCGGCGGCGATGAGTTTGTTGCGGGTGTTGCACAGCGACACCAGCACGTAGAGCATCATCGCAGTCAGTGCGTAGTCGAGCTGATATTTGATCAGGTGCGACGCATATTGCGCGCAGACAGCGCCCAACAATCCGCCCAGCACCCAAGAGGTGTGGCAGAACAGGTTGAAGCCGATCAGGTAACGAATGTTGACCGGCGCGCCGGTGCCCAGCTTGACGCTATGGAACGCAAAGGACTCGTCGGTCAGACCACCGGCGTAAGCCCAGCGCTCCATGCGGCTGAGCCCCAATGCGCGCAAGGCCTTGGCCATGTACACCGACATCAGCATGTGCCGCGCATTGATCAGGAAGGTGGTCAGCACGATGGTGGTCAGCGAAGCGCCGCTGGAGATCAGCGCCAGTGCGGCGAATTGCGAAGCGCCGGCGTAGACGAACAAGCACATCGCCACCGGCAGCCACATCGGCAGCCCGGCGTTGACCGCCATCAGCCCGAACACGAACGACACCGTGAAGTAACCGGCCACCACCGGGCTGGCTTCGGCAAACGTGCGCGATGGCTGATGAGCAGCCATCAGCGGCGCACTGCCGGACGTTTCATTCATAGATCCCTCTCAAATGTCCGCTCGCCGTGGGGTTCGCAAAAACCCTGGGCAGTCCAGAATCGCTTGCCCGCGAGGTTAGCATCGTCGACGAACAGAAACATCCGTAATACACCGACCCGTTTCATGTCGGATGACGCCGCTTCCACCAGCCGCTGGCCGACGCCCTGACTGCGATAGCGTGGGCTGACCGCCAAGTGGTTGATGGTGCCGCGACTACCGAGCATGCCGCCGAGCACCGCACCGACGATTTCGCCTTCAACGTCGAAGGCCAGATAGGCCGTGGTGGTCTTCTGGATCAATACACCGCGCAGGCATTTGGCGTCCTGCCATTCGCAGAACGACACTTCGTCGAACTGCCGGAAGAAGCGCTCCATGCGCTGCGCGTCCTTGGCGGTGGCGCGTCGCAGCACCACCGGCGTCGAGCACTCGACGCCATCGATTGGGGTGATCTGATTAGCGAACAATGTCGAAAGCGGTCCCGGGCCGCGAGAAGGAAATCGCCAGAATCTGCCGGTACGCCATGGCATGCGTGTGGGTGTTGCGCGCCGGAGTCACGTAATGGCGCATGTCGCGATCAAGAAAGTACGTGGTGTCGAGGATTTCCTTGTAGGTGGTCGACGCCAGTTGATGCTCGTGAACATCGTACAAACGGCTTTCCGCGCCCTCGACGTTGTTGCGCCCCCAGAAGTGCACACCACTGAACGGATAGCCGTCGCAGTGAATCCCCTCCGGGGTGATTTCCAGTTGCTTGCCGGGTTTGATCTCGATGCGGATTTGATGAATCTGGCACTGCCAAATCTCATCGTGCAATTCTTCCGGCAACACGCTTTTGTACACTTCAAAATCGGTGTCGATCAGGCTGCGCATTACCGGCGAAGTGATCACTTCATCAGAGAAGTCCTGAAAGTGCCGCACAACACCGCCCACGTAGGCGTTGTTCTCTTTCGACTGCACGTACGCGCGATGCTCGAGTTGCTTCAATTCACGTGTTTTCGGGTTGTACTCAAAGTCGCTGTAACGACGGTAACGCATGCCGGCTTCGGCCTGACCGTAGTAACTGTCTGGCTCCATGTTTTCCCAACTTTTGGTCAGTCTGACGAAGTCGGCAAAATGACCGTAGAGATTGAAGTCACCACCCTGGACGTTGACATATTTGTCGCGCCGTAGCGATTCGCCCACTTCTCTGTTCAAAACGATCATTACCAAATTCTCCGCTGCGTTGAGCGGCCTAATCTATTAGGTGGAGAATTTGCGTCCATGAGAAAGAATTTCAGGCATTTAAAGCCCTGCTTGAAACGGTACTTGAAGACGCTTCAAAACAACTTTTACGTGACAAAAACACGGGTTTTTTACGGTTTTTGCGAAAAAGACGTCGAAAAAAAACCCCGAGCCAGTCGGGGTTTTCTCATGTTTCTTACACCGGATCGTTCATCAGAAGATGTTGATCGGGTAGTCCACGAACACACGCACTTCGTTGCCGCTGCTGTTGTAGTCGGCGGATTTCTGCGACACGCGCAGAATCGAGCTGCGCAGTTTCACGCTAAGGTCTTTCGCCGGACCGCTTTGCACGACGTATTTGACCTGGTTGAAGATCTCACGCTCGGTGCCACCACTGCTGGTGTCGGTGGTGATGTTGTCGCCACGCACGTAAGCAAAGTTGTAGCTCAGGCCAGGTACGCCAAAGGCACCGAAGTCCAGGCCGTAGCCCAGTTGCCAGCTGCGCTCGTCTTCAGCGTTGAAGTCCGACCAGTACGAGTTGGCCAGGTAAATGGTGTTGCCACCGTCGCCCTGACGACGACCATCGTTCTGATAACCGCCGTACGGATAACCCAGGTTGCTGTCACCGGTACTGCGCTGGTGCGCCACGGTGAACGAGTGCGGGCCGGTGGCGAATGTGGCCGCCAGGCTCCAGATCTTGTTGTCCTGGCCGCCGGTGTTCTTGATGTCGGCATAAGACTTGTCGAGCTTGGTGCGATAGCCGTTGAAGTCCAGGGTCAGGGACTGATCCTTGTCGATCGGGAACACGTAGTTGGCGTTCACGTACTGCTTCTTCATGACGTCTTCAACGTCGGAAGCGTACAACGCCGCCTTGAACTGTTCGGTGAACTGGTAGCTACCGCCCAACACGTTGATCGACTTCAGACCACCGCTGTCACGGCCTTCAGCGCTTTTACGCGATTCGGCAGTGAAACGACCGGCGTCCAGTTGCAGGCCTTTGATCTCTTTGGAGGTGATCAAGGTACCGGTGTAGCTTTCCGGCAGCAGACGCGAGTTGTCGTAGTTCAGCACCGGCAGGGCCGGCATCTGGTCGCCGTAGGTCAGCACGGTGTTGGACACGCGGAATTTGACCGCAGCGCCACCCTTGGACAGGTCGTCAGCCGCATTGCCGCTGTCACCCTGTTTGAAGAAGTCGATACCACCGGCGCCGCTGCGGCCCTTGCCGCCATCCAGACGCAGTGCATACAGACCGAAAGCATCCACACCCACACCCACGGTGCCTTGGGTGAAACCGGACGAAAACGTACCGATGGCCGCTTGGCCCCACTCGGCTTTATCTTCGTTACCATCTTTGTAATCACGATTGATATAGGCATTGCGCAGCAGCACTTTCAGGCTGCTGTCTTCAACAAAACCCTTGGATTCGGCCTGGCCGTCAGCCATTGCCGAAGTGGCACTCAACATCCCCAGTGCGATCAGACTGATTCGCTTGTTCAACATTTTGTTTTCCTTATTACGGGTTGAAACGCGCTGTGTCGAACGGCTGAAACGGCGCTATTGCACTCTTTTTTCACCCCGAAACAAAAAGACCCGCCCACGGCAAAACCGTGTCGGGCCCTTTTATTATTTTTGAGTCATGGCGGTTGGCCACAGGCGTTGGGCCGAATCGTAGCCGCGCCCTCAATAATGTGTCAATTTCAAGAATCGTCTTTAAATAGGTAAAAATCGTCTAAGAATCGTAAATTTTGCGATAGCGCATTGCTCGGAAATGCGCTCAACCAGTGAATCCAGTGCGATTACGCGCAACCGTCGAGACCGCATTGCGCGGCGGATTGCCCCGGCTCAACCGCGACCACCGCTTGCCCCAACCAGTCGGCGAAAGCCTGAGGATTGCCAAGCCATGGGCTGATGTCGATCAAGGTGAACTGCCCGTCCTGCTCCAGCGCCAATGTCGGAAAACCTTGGCCACCCAGTTGCGCCAAGAGTGCGCGGCTGGCCTTTACATGCGCTGTCGTATCAGCGGACTTAAACGCAGCCGCGAAGATGTCACGGGTGTAGCCCAACTCACGGGCGAGTTCGAAAAGTACGGATTCATCGGCAATCCGCCGTCCTTCCACGTAATGCGCCGTCTGCAAACGTCCGAGCATCTGCAAACCGCGACCGTCGATGGACTCTGCCGCCATCACTGCCGCAATCGGCGGCGTCGAATCGAAAACCGCCGAGTGATCACGCAGCAGACCCTCGAAATACGCTTCGCCAAAGGGTTGTCCGGTGTATTCGGCAATGCGCCGATCGTGGGGCATGACATAATCGCGCAATTGCGGCGAAACTTGCTGGCGATTCGCACCGCTCATCATTCCGCCCGCATGGACAACGACCGGCAACACTTGCTGCGCCGCTTGCACCAGCGGTTTGGCGCCGTAGCACCAGCCGCACAATGGATCGTAAATGTAGTGAAGGATCATGGGAGAACTCCGGCAACAAAGTAGAAATATTCGATGCCGGCAGACTATTCCTACGCGTGTTGGGGAAAAACGCCGGAATGGCTCTCAGACTGTTTCGAGAATCGGTCGAATGGATCGACCGGTCAGGATGTATCGAAATCGACATAAATTGAAACAATCTGACAGGGGAACTTCTCAGGAATAAATTACGGGAGCAAATGCAAAGCATTACCATTTGCGCGTTTGAATTTCCTCACCCTTTCGGATGCGCTTTTCCATGCCTGCCCCGTTCCGCCTCACGCCTGTCACCCTTGGATTGTCTGCCTTTCTGTCCAGCGGTTTTGCTTACTCCGCCACCGCACTGCCCGCCACCGCGATCAGCGCCGAAGAACAAGCCGAGGACCCGCGCGTCAAGATCAGCAACACCGCGACTCGCACCTCCACCCCGGTGCGTTACGTGCCGCAGGCCATCGACTCGATCAAGACCGCGAACGTCGCCGACTACGGCACCAATGACATCGGTGATGCCCTGAGCGGGATTCCCAACGTCAGCAGCAGCGCCGACACGCGCTTCGACAGTCTGCGTATCCGCGGCTTCGACGCCAGCAACGACTTCTATCTGGACGGCATCCGCGACGACAGCCAGTACAAGCGTGACCTGCACAACATCGAGCGGGTCGAAGTGCTCAAAGGTCCGGCGGCGGTACTTTACGGCCGTGGCAGCCAGGGCGGGATCGTCAACCGCGTGAGCAAGCTGCCCGAGTTCGGTCGTCGTTCGACCATCGAGGCCCAGGGCGGCAGCGACGATCTGCGCAGCCTGTACGCCGACCTCAGCACCGACCACAGCGAAAACCTCAGCCTGCGCCTGAACATGGGCAACATGGATGAAAACAGCTTCCGCGACGGCGTCAGCGGCAACCGCCAGCTGTTCGCGCCGTCGATGAGCTGGCAACTGACCCCAGACTTGAACTGGCTGGTGCAATACGAATACAGCCGCTACAACCGCACCCCGGATCGCGGTATTCCCGGTGTGAATGGCCGCCCGACGGACGTCAGTCGCGAGACCACTTACGGCAACGATCACGATTTCATCGACGACAAGGCGCAGTCCCTGCGTTCGAAACTCACCTACGAGATCATCGACAACTGGCAGCTGCGCCAGACCTTGGGGGTATTCAAGCTCGACAGCGATTTCGACAACACCTACCTGACCAGCTTCGATCCGAAAACCAACAAGGTCGCGCGCCAGCACTGGCAGCAGGATCTGACCACCCGCAACGTCTACAACAACCTCGAACTGGAAGGTGGTTTCGATACCTTTGGCCTTGAGCATCGCCTGTTGACCGGCGTCGAGATCGGCAGCCAGCGCCGCGATCCGAAGTTGTACAACGCCGCGACCGGCAGGACCCCAGGCGCACAACCGGTGCCGTCACTTGACCTGTTCAACCCCAACCGCGAGCTCCGTCACACCGGCAGCATGCAGGTGTTCAGCGACAGCCACACCGAAGTCGAAAGCCGCGCGGTGTACGTGCAGGATCAGTTGCGTCTGAACGATCAATGGCAACTGCTGGCCGGCTTGCGCTACGACACGTTCGATATCGAGTCGACCAACCAGCTCAAGAACCTCACTGAGGATCGTGACAGCCACAGCACCAGCCCGCGCTTCGGGATTGTCTGGACGCCACTGCAGAATCATTCGTTCTATGCCTCGTGGTCGAAGACTTTCTCGCCCGTTGGCGGCGGCCTGATCGGCATCACCCCGGGGGCTGCCGGCAATAGCAACGACTTGAGTCCGGAGCTGACCAAACAGAAAGAAATCGGCGTGAAAAGCGACTGGCTGGATGATCGCTTGAGCACCACGCTGGCGGTCTACGACCTGGAACTCTACAACCGCCGCACCAGCGACCCAAACGATCCGACCCTGACCGTCATGACCGGTCTTCAGCGCTCACGGGGTGTGGAGCTGACCGCCATCGGCAAACTGGTCGGCAACTGGTACATGCGCGGTGGCGTCGGCGTGCAGGACACCACCATCGAAAAGGATAACAACGGCCTGGAAGGCAAACGCGTCAACAACGTGGCCAAACACAACGGCAGCCTGTTTCTGACCTGGAAACCGGAGATGGGCTGGTACGGCGAAACCGGTCTGACCCTGGTCGGCCAGCGTTATGCCGACAACGCCAACACCACCGTGCTGCCGGGTTACGGCCGCTGGGATGCGCTGGTCGGCTATCGTTTCAAGGACTGGGACTTGCGCGCGGCACTGAACAACATCACCGACCGCGAGTATTACGCCTCGGCCACTAGCCAATATCAGATCCAGCCAGGCGCACCGCGCAGCGTGGTGATGACCGGTACTTACAGCTTCTGATTTCACACAAATCCTGTGGGAGGGGGCTTGCTCCCGAAGGCGTCGAATCAGGCAACATCATCGTCACTGACTGATTGCATTCGGGAGCAAGCCCCCTCCCACAGGTTCAATGTTCGCAATGGTTTCCATCGTGCATAAAAAAGCGCCGCCATCCCGGCAGCGCTTTTACCAATCCCTGTTGTTTTTCTTATCCTTCCATCACAGCCCATAACGCTTCCAGTTCGGCCTCGCTGAACAGGCCAGCGGGGTAGCGCTCGATCATCATCCGGCGCGGATCAGGTTCCCTGATCTGACGCGTTCCATTGGACTTCAAAAAGTGCGCGACAATCTGGAGCGATTCGCCGTTGACGGCCATGGGATGCAAAGTCCGCTCGCTGACTACGTTCACTTCGGCGTTCATTTCAGCGCTCTCTCCCCGTTCGTGAGCGGCTACGTTATCCAAGGTATATGACAGAACTGTTGAAGTTCCCCCCTCTCCCTAGTGCACTTTGTCCGATACAAGAGCTATGCCAAGGTTTCCGATTTGTCGACAGGCGGATACAAACAAGCCCGCGGTCCAACAGGGCCGCGGGCTTGTTTGAATGTGTAGCAAGCTAATCTTTGCCTGGCCGATTTATGAATCAACTCAAGCTGTTACGTCTCAACTCACTCTTTGTGCGGGGCTGGCTGCTGTTGGGTAAGGCAGTGGATATTGCCGCCGCCCAGTAACAGTTCACGGCCCGGCACCATTACCACTTCATGCTGCGGGAACAGCTTCTGCAGGATTTCCCGCGCAGGCGCGTCCATCGGATCGTCGAAGCTCGGCGCGATGATGCCGCCGTTGACGATCAGGAAGTTCACGTAGGAACCGGCCAGGCGCACGGAAGGGTTGCGCTCCTGCGTACCGTCGACCGGATCGACACCGGCGCACTCCTCTTCGGTCGCGTACAGCGGCCCCGGAATCGGCATCTTGTGCACCGTGAACGGGCGCCCCTTGGCATCGGTGCTGCTTTGCAGCACGTTCATCGCCGCCTGGCAGCGCGGGTAGTTCGGATCCTGCGGATCGTCGGTCCACGCCAGCAGCACTTCGCCCGGGCGCACGTAGCAGCAGAAGTTATCCACATGACCGTCGGTTTCGTCGTTGAACAGACCATCCGGCAGCCAGATGATCTTATCCACAGACAGATTGTCGCGCAGCACCGCTTCGATCTCTTCGCGGCCCAGGTGCGGGTTGCGGTTGTGATTGAGCAGGCACTCTTCAGTAGTGATCAGCGTACCTTCGCCGTCGACGTGAATCGAACCGCCTTCAAGCACAAAACCTTCGGTGCGATAACGCGGGCTACGCTCGATTTCAAGGATCTTGCCGCCGACCTGCGAATCACGGTTCCACGGCGAATACAGACCGCCTTCGAAACCGCCCCAGGCGTTGAAGTCCCAGTTCACACCGCGCACTTCGCCGCTGTTGTTGATGACGAAGGTCGGGCCGCTGTCGCGCACCCAGGCGTCATCGCTGGACATCTCGACCACGCGGATATTCGGCACGTCGAGACGCGCGCGGGCGTTCTCGTACTGGCCGGCCGACACGGCAACCGTCACCGGTTCAAAACGGGCGATGGCCTTGGCCACGGCAGCATGCGCAGCTTGCGCCGGCTTGCCGCCCAGGCGCCAGTTGTCCGGGCGCTCTGGCCAGATCATCCAGGTCTGGGTCTGCGGCGCCCACTCGGCCGGCATGTAGAAGCCATCGTCACGCGGGGTACTTTTCAAAGTGGTCATCGGATCAGGACTCCAGGGAACCGTCGAAGGTTTGCAAAGCGATGGCGACTTTATAACCGATAAATATCGTATTTTAAATGCTTTAAAATGACGCTCGTCTAAAAAAAACAGTTAAATACCGATACAAATCGAATTAGCACTGAACCCATGTGGGAGCGGGCTTGCTCGCGAAGGCGGCACATCCGTCGATATCAACTTTGAATGAAGAACCGTATTCGCGAGCAAGCCCGCTCCCACAAAAGCAGCGTTTACAGACCTTCTTCGAGTACCCGATCCAGCATGTCGACAAAGAAGTCGACGCTGCGGCGCGAGGTGACCATCGGCGGTTTGATCTTGAGAATGTTCAGGTCATCCCCGGTCGGTTGCATGAAGATCCCCAGCTCGCGCAGGCGATCGCACAACAACGTGGTCTCCTCGGTGGCCGGCTCCAGCGTCTCGCGGTTGCGGATCAGCTCTACCCCCAGATAGAACCCGGAACCATGCACCGCGCCCACCAGCGGATGCTTATCGATCAATGCCTCCAGCCGCGCCTTGAAATGCCCGCCAACCACCTGGGCATTTTCCCAGAGCTTTTCTTCTTCCATCACATCCAGCACCGCCATACCGACCTGGCAGCTCACCGGACTGCCGCCGGCCGACGAGAAGAAATAGCCTTCAGCCTCCAGCGCTTCGGCGATTTCCCGACGCGTAATGACGGCGCCCAGCGGCTGGCCGTTGCCCATGCCCTTGGCCATGGTGATGATGTCCGGCACCACGCCTTGCTCTTCGAAGCCCCAGAAAAAGTGACCCATGCGCCCGTAACCGACCTGGACTTCGTCGGCGATGCACACCCCGCCCTGGGCCCGCACCAATGCGTAAACCTGCTTCAGATAACCGGGCGGCAGGGAAATCCCGCCGGCGTTGCCGTACACCGGTTCACAGATGAAACCGGCCAATTGGCGCTCCTGCGCGGCGATATGCGCCAGTTGCGCTTCGACGCTGCGCACATAGTCCGGCGCCGAATCGAGGCCGCGAAACTCGCCACGGTAGGTATTCGGCGCGGTCACCGGGTGCACCCAGTCCGGGCGGCTTTCCAGCGCGCGCGGGTTGTCGGCAACCGAGGTCGACACCGCATCGGCCCCGACCGTCCAGCCGTGATAAGCCTCCAGCACGCTGAGCATGTCGCGCCCGCCGCTGTAGGCCCACGCCAGACGGATCGCCAGGTCGTTGGCCTCGCTGCCACTGTTGACCAGAAACACCCGATCCATGCCTTCCGGCGCCAGCTTCAGCAAGCGTTCGGAGAACTGCGCCACGGCTGCATAGTTGAAGCGCGAGTTGGTGTTGAGCAGCGACCACTGTCGCGCCGCCACCTGAGCCATGCGCGGATGACCATGGCCGAGCACTGCAACGTTGTTGAGCATGTCGAGATAGGAACGGCCCTGCATGTCGATCAGGTGATTGCGCCAGCCACGCTCGATGCGCGGCGGGTCGACGTAATAATGTTTTTGCGTGCGGGCGAAACTGGCGTCGCGTCGTTCGAGCAAGGTTTTGGCGTCCAGCTCCGGCTCGGCATCGCAGGACAGCCCCAGCAGTGCTGCCGGCGACGGGCACAACGCCTGCCACGCCGCAGCGCGCGCAGGACTGCAGAACAATGGCGCATCCAGCGATGCAACGCGGCTCAACTGCACCTTCAATGGGCCATCGACCGTACCCAGCACCTGACCTTTGACCAGCGCCGCGCCGCTGTGCAGCGAGGCGTACACGCCCCACAGGCGCACGCTGAGCTGCGGTCCGTCGAGTTGCAGCACTCCCTCCGCCGCGTGATGCAGCACACCGGCAAACGGCGCTTCCACCGCCGAGCCCTGCGGCACGCGCAACTCAACGTGCAGCGGGAACGTCTCCGGTTCGACGGCACTGTCTACTCGCGTCTGCGACAAGCGATATTGCCCGTAACGACTGGCAGCCAGGCCATGCGCGGCCGCGGCTTCAGTGAGCAGTCGTTGATCGATACCCTCCTGCTCCCAGTTGCCCGCCTCGAAATGCGGACTCAGGACGCCAAGGTCGATCAACGCAAATTCGCGCCCGACCAGCTCCGGCAGCAGCGGTGCGAAGCCTTCACTGCCGATGGCTGGAAGAGACTGGCCGACAGACGTGAGGATCGCCGCCTCCATCAATGCCAGCGGCACCGAAGTCGCCACGTGGAAAATTTCCCATTCGTGACCAAGGTTGTCACGGCTGTAAGTGTTGCCCGGATCGATGCTGACCTGTTGCTCGCCACTGAGCACCAGCACCGCCGCCCGCGCCACGATCAACGGCCACAACGCCAGCAATTCCTCATGTTGCAGTGGATTGACCGCGTGATAGGCCTGCACCGCCGGCAGAATCACAAACGGATCACCGCCGGCATGGTGCAGCAGCGCCGCGCACGTCACCGACAGATCGGTGATACGCCAGGTGCGGACCAGATCACCGAAGTCGATCACGCCCTGCAATTGCCAATGACGCTTGGCATCGCGTTGCCAGACAGCGTTATCGTCGGTGATGTCCATGTGGATCGCCTGCACCGGCAGCTTGTC